>Ga0114932_10000119_pt1 | contig 89578 bp, 76 predicted proteins | sample 2SBtaG_2_FD_87286 | JGI IMG/M metagenome (GOLD analysis project Ga0114932, IMG submission 87286) | Deep subsurface microbial communities from Kolumbo volcano to uncover new lineages of life (NeLLi) - 2SBTROV12_ACTIVE470 metaG | ecosystem: Environmental > Aquatic > Marine > Volcanic ...
CACAACAACAGGGTCAGCGCTGTCGTCGTCGCTCGAGCAACCGGAACCGATGACGAGCATCGCTGCGAGCATTGTCGTCGATGCTGTTCTCATGGAGACCCTCCGTACCGACGGTACTGCGCCGCCGTGCATCAGGCTGCCTTGAGGGGACTGTCAGCTCGTGCCGATCTCGAGCGGGTCGCGAGGTATCAGTGTGGACGCGACTTCCGGCATGATCGCGCTGGCGCGGCTTGGCATCCACTGGCCTGGGGCCTGTGATTATCGAGTGGGCCAGTCGTAGACAGCGAACAACTCGCGGCTGGCTGCGGAGCTCGTGCCCCAGTCGAGCTGAGCATCGGCATCGGCGTGGCTGCGGCGAGAGAACATGCAGCGCAAGAGTTCGTAGCTGCCGCCCGACACAGTGCTGGTTGAGTCATCGGCGGTGAGCTCGAGATCTATGTCGGTGCAGCGGAGATTCACCGGTTCCGCCCCGGCGGCAGCGAGGCGCATGGTCTGCAGCTGGTGGAGTCGAGTCATCGACAGACTGATGTCGTCACCGCTTCGGTGATGATTGCCCTCGATGGTCTCGCGGATGTCATCGAAGTGGGCGCTGAGGTCCGCGAGCGCTGTTCCCGATTCGGGCGTCTGTGCTTCGACCTCGTCCCATTCGGCCAGAAGATCTTCCAGGGTGTGATCTCGTCTCTGCTGCACGCCCGAGTCGGTCCAGCTGTCTCGTTCTGCGATTGCTGCGCTGCGGGCTTGGGTCTCGGGTTCGACGAGCGAGGTCAGCGGCGCGGTGGGGAAGGTGCCGTCGACGAGGCATCTCTGTACGTGGATGTGGTGCGCGAGCGTGTCCTGAAGTGTCCAGTCCGGACATGCTTGACAGATGGTGGCGAGCTGCTCGGCGGTGAGACCGCGGACATAGCTCGCCATGGCCGTCTTGGTGCTCGAGTAGACGTCTTTCTCGCTCACAGCAACTCCCTGGTCTTCCCGCGCACCTTGCCACAGCACGAGCCGGCCTGCCGTCGACGCGGCTCGCAAGCCGGCAGATTCGGATGGGGGGAGGTGTCGTGATCGCCACTCACCGATCTGCCGTTACCGGACGGTGACGTTGGCTCAAGCAGTCGCAGTCGCCAAGCACGGAGTGAAGGGACTTCGATGCGGTGGGTGTTCCGTAGCCGGCGAGGCGATCCTCAACACCGCTGATCGCGTTTCGGCGAGCATCAGGATCGAACAACGACTGCGACCATGGAGGCGATGGTCACGGCCGGAGTGCCCTGCCGACCTCGCCGGGTTGGCGCATGTCGACGGTGCGGGCGCGATCGACGCGGACTGTGACGACCGTTCGCTGTTCGCCGGGGTGGTCCATGCGACGCAGGTCGAGGTCGCCGTACTTGCTGCCGAGGCGATCGGCGAACGCGTAGGCGTCATCAGGCTGCACCGTCGCATGGCCGCGCAGCTCGAGGTATCGGCTCGAGTTCGCGGGGTCGGCGATGTGCAGCGAGACCTTGCTGTTCGCCATCATGTTCTTCGCTTTCTGGCGTGTCTCGTTCACCGAGAGCTCGATGGTCCCGTCCGTGGATGCGAGAAAGCAGACCGTCGACAGTTGGGGGCGCCCCTGAGGGCCGACCGTTGCGAGAACAGCGAATGGTGCTTCCAGCAAGTCATGGTGAGACTTGGGAATCCCTGATGCCTCGGGCTGGGCCTGGCCGTGCGCAGCGGTGGCGCTCACTTGGCTGTCCCGGCGGCGAGAGGTGCTGCTGGGCCTTCGACGTTGAAGAGCTTCGTATAGATACGCCACTTGCCATCAACTGCCAGGAGCAGGAGGGAGTCAACGAACGTCAACCCGAGATAGTCGTCCCGGACTCGTACGCACGCGGTGTCACCGGAGATCTCGATTGAGATGATCTCGAGTCTGGCTGGCTCGCCGCGCTCGCTAGCCGAGGGCTGGGCAGCAGTGAAGTTGGCGAACTCCTCCGCCGTCATCTCGTGGAGGCCGTCTTCGAGGTAGCCGGTGATGGTCGCATTCGGATGGAAGGCCGCGCACGTCTTCGTCGCGTTCGACTCGTGCATGCCTTCGAAGTAGGTCTGGATGGTCTGGCGGATGTCGTCTTCGTTGCTCATTGAGTCCTCCGAGAAGCGTGGGCTGGTGGCGTTGGCAACATGCCTCGCAACGCGCCTCAGGTGGGCCTCAACCCGGTTACAGGGGTGGCGGCGCTGACTGCTTACAGGACCTGGGATCACTACCCCGGGTCTGGCGGAGTGGCTCTGTCATCGCTCCAGCGCCCGACAGAACGCAGATGATCTATGACCTCGCGGACCTCACCGTGCGGGTTCGACGCAACTCGGCGCTCGATCGCTTGCACAGTCCGTGACGGCTCGGTGCCCGTCTCGTCGGCGAGCAGTGTTCGGTAATGCTGGTAGGCGCGTAGCGCGTCTGCCTGACGCCCTTCGCCGGCGAGCGCCTGCAGGAGAAGCCCCACAGTGCGATCGCGATAGGGGTTGGCGGCGACCAGCCTTGTCAACGAGGAGATGGCTTCACCGCTGCGACCCAATGCGACTAACAGTTCGGCGTGTTCTTCTTCTGCGACCAGGCGGAGTTCGTCGAGGCGCGCCGCCTCAGCTGCCGCCCACGACTCGTGGCGGAACTCGTCGAGGGCGTCGCCCCTCCACAACTCGAGAGCGCACTTGAGATCGTGCAGCCGATCCTCCCCAACCCCCGGCTCGGATAGCGCCCGCTCGAACATTGACGCGTCCACGACGGCCTCGACGCGATAGCCCGAACCCTCGGTCACGACAGCGTCATTGCCGATCCTCGAACGCAACCTCGACAGAGCCGTTCGTAGCGCAGAGCCGCTGAGCCCGATTCGCTCGCCAACGGCGGCACCGCGAACGACATTGTCACCGGACGTCGCCAGGGCGGCGAGCAAGCGACGCTGGCGAGAACTACTCAGTTCGACGCGCACGCCGTCAGCACCGACGAACCCGACCGCGCCGAGCACCGAGACTGTCCCACCCTGTGGACGGAGGTCCCATGGTGCGGGTCGGTCTTCATCCTCACGGGGCGAAGCGTCCGGCCCCTCGAGATCGCGTAGGAATTCCAGGACGGCGTCGGTTGACGCCGGCTCGCTGGAGATCATCATGCTGGAGCCCTCGAGGATCACGAGCCGAGATCGCTTCAGGTCACGCGTCAACAACCGCGAATCGGCCAGATGGCTTTCGGGGTCGATCTCGTCGAAGAAGTAGTTGGGTGGCTCGCGCCGCTGAATGATGAGGACCGGACACTCCACGCTCGTGAGCAGACCCGAGACGTCGTCGCCCGTGACCGCGGCAAGTGTTCGGAAGAAGTCGTCGGGTTCCGCAGATTCGAGCAGCTCGGAGAACCATGCGGTCTCGGCGCCCTGCCAACCGGCCAGGCTGACGGCGAACAAGCGAGCAAAGAGCCGCCAGTCGGTTTCCGCGCCGATCGAAAGTAGGCGGCTGCGCGCAGAAGACGCCTGGCCTGCAGTGGCGACCGAGACAGACGGGCTGGACAAGACCAGACCCGAGACTCGATCGGGGTGGGTCGCGGCATAGCGGATGGCGACGGGGGCACCACCGTGAATGCGCAGCGCGACCCGGTCCAAACCGAGGTGGTCCTGTAACGCCAACAGGTCCCGCAGATGGGCCTCCACCGACACGTCGGGCACGTGACCGGTCGACAGTCCGCAGTTGCGCCAATCGAATCGAATGACCGTGTGATGCCGCGCCAGGGCCTCGTACTGCTCGACGAGAGGCGGAAGATTCCATTCATGCTCGAAGTTCGAAAGAGCAGGGCCCGCGAAGGCGTAGAGCAACGGCGATCCCGCACCGAACGACGTGTAGGCCAGCGATACGTCGTCATCAGTATGGACGTATCGGATAGGCGGCAGCAGCACCGAACCATGCTAGGTCCGGCGTCCGAAGCCTGGCGGGCCTCGCCTTGGTAAGGCGCCGGCACGTCTCCCGTAGCAGCAGGGGACGCGAATCGAGACTCCGCAGCAGGCGAAGACCGCCTCGTGAGCCGCGAGAACCGGCAAGACCGGGTGGGTGGAGCTGCGTTGAGTGCCCAAGTGGTTCGTTGTTAGAGGGCGGGTGGCACTCAGTGACGTTCGGAGGCAGGGTTTCGGACGGTCTCGTAGACCGCGGCGACGCTGTTGCCGTAGTCCGCGTCGGCTGTCGCTTGGAAGAGGCTGTGCGCAGCTTCTAGGAAGCTGACGTCTACGCCCTCAGCCCGGCCGAGCTCGATGATGCCGCCCAGATTCTCAATGCCCGACGCCAGTCGCAGGTTCGGCCCGCCATACTCTCCGGCCTCGATCATCTCGGCGAACTCCCCAAACAGCGGCGGAAGCTCACCGCAATACCGAGACACAGCACCGGCAATCACATCGACCGGAGCTCCAGCCGCGTCACCCATCGCGGCCGCCACCACAAACGCCTGAGCCGCCGCGTACAAGAATCCCGCAGAGGCCACCTCGACCGTCGCCGCAGCCGTGTACACCTCGCCGAGGTAACGAACCTCGCCCGCCAACGCATTCAGCAGCTCCGAGGACGCCTCGTATGCGGCAGAGTCACCCGACACCAGAATCTGACATTCGCTCGAACCGATCGCTTGGGGGAACCCAAAGATCGAACCGTCCAGATACCGGCAACCACGCCCGGCCAACAGGGCCGCCACCTCTTGCACCTGTTGAGGAGAGCCCCCACCCAACTGCACCACGACCCGACCCTCAACAGCCGCCCCGGCCTCGTCGAGCAGGTCGAGCGTCACGTCATAGCCCCGAAGACATACCAGCGAAACCGGGCTAGCCACGACCGCGTCGGTGATCGTTCCAGCGAGGCGAGCGCCACCGTCGACCAACGGTGCGGCCTTATCGCTTGTCCGATTCCACACCGTCACGCCATGCCCGGCTGCCAGCAGTGCCTGGGCGAGAGCGGAGCCCATGTTCCCCAAACCAACACACGTGACTGACGACATGGTCCGATCCTGACACAGCGGAACGCACCGCCCGCCCGCAGGCAGCCAACCGAACACGCATCACGCCGCCAGCTCACCCCGGCAAGATGGTGCGGGTCTGAGAGGGTGCCGCGGCGGCCGTCAAGCGTCGTTTGAGTGCGCCGTGAGACGATGTCGGGGTGTCCGCTGAGATCTCACTCCCCTCGGGGACGGTGACATTTCTGTTCACCGACGTTGAGGGGTCAACTGGGTTGTGGGCCGATGATGCCGGGGCGATGTCGGCGTCGCTTCGTGTGCATGACCAGATACTGCGTGAGGGGATCGAGGCCGCAGGTGGGTACGTGTTCACGACGGCCGGGGATGCGTTCTGCGCGGCGTTCGAGCGTGCGTCGGACGCAGTGGGTGCTGCCCGAGCAATGCAGGCGGCGTTGGCCGCGGTGTCCTGGCCGGGCCCTGTGCTGCGGGTCCGGATGGGGGTGCATCTTGGTGAGGCCGAGGAGCGCGGCGGGGACTACTTCGGTCCGGTGGTGAACACGGCTGCGCGTATCGAGTCGGTTGGGCATGGCGGTCAGCTGCTCGTCTCGGATCTGGTGAGGTCAGCGGCAGGTGTGGACGGCGTTGACCTGGGAGAGGTCCGGTTGCGTGATGTGGCAGAGCCGGTGCATCTGTGGCAGGTGGGCGACGGCGACTTCGGTGCTTTGCGGACTGGGCTGGCCCGGTCGAACCTTCCCTCTCCGCCGACCAGCCTCGTTGGCCGTGGCGGCGACATTGTCGAGGTGCAGCGGCTGATGGGCGGGAACCGGTTGGTGACGTTGTCCGCGGTGGGAGGAACGGGCAAGACACGCTTGGCGATCGCTGTCGCGAACGCCGAGTTTGAGCATTGGCCTGCGGGTGTGTGGTTCGTCGACTTGACGTCGATCAGCGACGACAGCGAGTTCTGTGCCCTGTTGGCGAGCGTGGTGGGCATGGAGTTGGGGGGCGGCGATCCGATCGAGGAGCTCGTCGATTTCGTCGCGCCGCAGCCGATGCTGATCGTGCTGGACAACTGCGAGCATGTGGTGGACGCGTGCGCCGACTTCACCGAGGCCCTGATCTCGCGCCAAGGTAACGCCGCCGTGTTGGCGACGAGCCGGGAGTGGCTCGATGTGGATGGCGAGCGCACCTATCTCTTGCGGTCGCTGGACACCGATGGACCAGATGCGCCTGCGGTCCAGTTGTTCGAGCAGCGAGCATCCGCTGTGGACGCGTCCTTTGCTGTCACCGCGTCGAACATCGGTGCGGTCCAGGAGGTGTGTAACCGACTGGATGGGATCCCTCTCGCGATCGAGTTGGCTGCGGCCAGGGTGACGGTGTTGCCGCCGGCGGAGTTGGCTGCTGGTCTCGACGACAGGTTTCGTGTGCTCACGGGGGGTCGGCGGCGTCAGCGGCAACGAACGCTGGAGACCACGATCGATTGGAGCTACGACCTGCTCGATAACACCGAGCGAGACGCCTTCGCGTCTTTGGGGGTGTTCGTTGGGTCCTTCGATCTCGATGCCGCCGCTGCGGTGTGCGGAGTGCCACGCGCCGTTGCTGTCGATCTGGCCGAGGCACTGCTGTCGAAGTCGCTGATCACCGGGGCGTCACAGGGCCGATTCCGTCTTCTGGAGACCCTCAAGGCCTATGCCGAGGATCGCCTCTTCGATCTCGGGATGGCCACCGAGACGCGCGACCGTCATCTCGATCACTTCATCGAGCGAGCGGGTTCACCCAACGATCTCGAGATCGATCCTGCGGCCGACCTGTCACTCGTCGAGGACACCGGCAACCTCCTTGCTGCAGCCGACTGGGCGGAGTCCCAGGGGCGTTGGAGCGACCTGCGTGAGTATCTACAAGCAATCTGGGGATCGTTGCTGCTGCGCAGCGACAGCAACGAGATCATCGCCCGAATCGAGCGCTGCGTCGCACACATCGAGGACCCCGCGGATGCAGCGCAGCTTGACTGGTTGCGCGGCGTCCCGCTGATTCTTATGGCGGAGTGGAGCGCCTATGCGTCGCTGTGTCGGACCCACATGGAACTCGGCGATCCGTATCAGGCAAGCAAGGGCTACTTCGGTCTGTCGACGATTGTGAGCCGTCACGACCCCGACGAGGCCACACGACTCATCAACCAGGGGACCCAACTCAGAGCGGGCAGCGACCGTGACGATCTCGGCTGGGAAGCCGCTATACGGACCAGCGTCGTCACCCTGCATCTCGGTCAGTTCGACGACGCCCGGCAGCAGTCACTCGCCGCGCTCGATGCCGCCGACGCTCTTCCGATCACGCCGTGGGGCGAACACGTCGCTGTCGCCAACCTCGCTGCCGCCGCATGGGCCCTTCACGAACCTGAGTCCATCTTCGAGTTGGTTCCCGAAGCAGAAGATGAGCACATTGCCTACGACCCCGCCCGTATGAGCCAACGCCAGTTCTTCCGTGCTCTGGCAACCATTGCCACCGCACCCGCCAACGAAGCCGCCGCGGCTGTCGAGGCATACGCGCTCACAGCCGGAACAGACCGGTTCGCCCTGGAGCAAAACGACGCACTCGTACTCCTCGCCGTCCTCGCCGAATCCGAAGGCGACCTCGTCACAGCTCGAACACTCCTCATGGACACAGGCACGCCACGCAGCCCCGCCACAGGAGCCGTCGCCCAGGAATGCGCCCGACGCGTCGGAGTCTCCGAGGAGCTCGATGCCGCGTACCAAGCCAACGTCCGCGACCGCCACTGGGCCATCGAACAACCCAAGCAGGCGCTACGAGCCGAGATGCAGCGCCGCGGCTGGGAGTGACACAACACCCGACCACCCCATCCGGTCACCGAGAACACACCGGCAGATGGGGGCGGGTCTGAGGGCGTCATCGGGAGGTAGCCGAGCGTCGTTTGAGTGCGGTGCGCGACCATGGCGGGGTGCCAGCCGTGATCACGCCGCCATCGGGAACGGTTGCGTTCTTGTTCACTGACATCGAGGGTTCGACCCGCTTGTGGGATGAGCACCCGGATCTGATGAGTGCGGCGTTGGAGCGCCACGATGAGTTGTTGCGCACGGCGATCGTGGACAACGGTGGCTATGTGTTCTCCACGGCGGGGGATGCCTTCTCTGCGGCTTTCAGCACTCCGATGATGGCTGTCGAGGCGGCGGTTCAGGCCCAGCGGGCACTTCAGGCTGAAACATGGCCTGCCGCGGCGAGCATTGCTGTCCGGATGGGTTTGCATTTGGGTTCTGCCCAAGAACGCGATGGGGACTACTTCGGTCCAGCGTTGAATCGGGCAGCCCGAGTGATGGGTTTGGCGCACGGCGGGCAGGTCGTGTGCTCGCTCGCGGTTGAGGAGCTCGTACGCGACGGGCTGCCCGCGGGTGTTGGTCTGGTAGATCTGGGCGAACAGACGCTGCGGGGCCTAGAGCGTGGCGAGCGCGTGTTCCAGGTATCGATCGATGGTCTGGTCAATGAGTTCGCGCCCTTGCGCACGTCCTCGGCGAGCACGGGAAACCTCCCGACTCCGGCCACTTCGTTTGTGGGTCGGTCCGAGGACGTGAAGCGGCTGTCGGGTGACGTGGCTGCCGGTTCAGCGCGATTGGTCACGCTGACCGGCGTCGGCGGCGTCGGCAAGACTCGCCTCGCGCTGGAGACGGCATGGGCGCTGACAGATGAGTTCCCCGACGGCGCGTGGCTTGTGGAGTTGGCCTCTGTCGGTGACCCAGCATCGGTGGTGCCAGCGGTCGGTGACGTTGTTGACGCGCGTCCCGCTTCTGGGATGACCATTGAGGACGCGATCGTCGACCAGCTGAGATCGGAACGCTCGCTGCTGGTGTTGGACAACTGTGAACATGTCCTCGATGCCCTGGGCGGCTTCGTGAGTCGGGTGGTGTCACGATGCCCGAGGGTCGCGATCCTGGCGACGAGTCGTGAACCGCTCGGCGTTGATGGTGAGCATGTTCGTGTCATCCGCTCCCTTGACCCGGTCCTCGAAGGGGTGGAGCTGTTTTGTGAGCGGGCAAGCGCAGCCGATGGAGACTTCGATCTTGGCGACGACCGCGACCATGTCGAGGAACTGTGCGCTCGGCTCGATGGAATCCCGTTGGCCATCGAGCTCGCTGCGGCGCGGGTCAGATCCATGGGGCCCCGACAGCTAACGGAGCGGCTCGAGGACCGGTTCCGACTGTTGCGAGCCGGGCGCCGAGGAGGGATTGAGCGGCACCGAACACTGCGCGCCACCGTGGATTGGTCCTACCGGCTCCTTGAGGACGTCGAGAGAACGCTGTTTGACCGGCTCTCAGTGTTCTCTGGTGGTTTCGACTTGGCCGCCGTAGAGGTCGTGTGCTGTGACGACGCGGTCGACGAGCTCGACGTCGTCGACTTCCTGGGCGGCCTTGTTGACAAGTCCCTGGTCACCGCCGAGCGCACAGGGGGCGAGGACCGCTATCGGCTCTTGGAGACCTTGCGTCAATACGGCGAAGAACAGCTCGAGGAGAGTGGCGACCTCGCGCTCCTGCTCGACCGGCGCCTCTCCTACTACCGAAAGGTTGCGACCACAGCACGGGAGAGGTTCGAGGGAACTGAACATCAATCCGGTCGCAGTGCCTTCGAAGCAGAGTGGGACAACCTGCGGGCCGCGCTGCATTGGGCGAATTCCAACAGCGACGGTGACGCAGCCAGCGAGCTGATCGCAGCCAGCTTCAGCTACGCCGAGGCGGCTCAACGCCGAGAACACGGCGAGTGGGCCCGCCGGACCATTGACTACGGCCACGCCGACCCGACCGTGTATGGAGCACTCTCGTTGTGGCTGGTCTACGACGGCGCCTTCGACGACGGCGTCCACGTCGGGCAACAGGGCCTTGCCCTAGCACCATCGCAGAACGACATCTCGGCGCTGAACTGCTGGAAGGGCATCGCCAACGCGCTGCACTGGAGCGGTCGAGTCGACGAAGGCTTCGCGGCAACAGCGATGCAAGCGTCGATCGCGGCTCGCTCGAACGCCTTCGACGAAGCCACGTGCGAAGCCATGCAGGCCATGGCGGCGACATGGGGAGACCGTTCAGCGTCGCCCGAACATCTCCGCAACGCCCGAAGGCTCGCCGACCCACTGGCAAACGCCAGCCTCAACTGCCTCATCGACTACATCGATGCGCGAGTTGCCCACGAGAACGGCCGGCCCGCTGAGGCCGCTGCGCTTCACCTTGAGAACCTGACCCGAAGCGAGGAGTGCGGCAACCGCTGGATCGCCGGGACGTCCGCACTGGCTTTGGCCGTCAGTTCCTCAGCGAGCGGCAACGAGGACCCCGAGCTCTGGTTCGACGCCGTCACCCGCCTGCACAAGAGCCGAAACTGGATGTACCTCTGGGCCCTCCTGGAGACACTCGCACTGAAGTGGGTCACCGGTGAACCCCGCAGGCGCCTCGGGGCCATCCTCGTCGGACATCTCGAAGCCAACCAGAACCGCTACCCACCGCTCGCCGACCAGCGCGAGATCGCACTAAACGAGCTCCGCAGCGATCCCCAAGGCGCACAGTGGATGAACCAAGGCGCGTCGGCACCACGCGACGACATCGTCAGCCTCGTCCTGGAGGAGCTCGCCGACGGCGACCACTCCGCTGGCGCCTAGCCGAAACCGCGCTACTTCCGGCATTGTCGAGTGGCTGCCTTGATGGCCCACATCCGGTTCGTGTGGTGGTTTGAGAGCGGTTTGGGCGCTGGCTCTGCGGGGTTCGCGTTCAACGCCAGTCGCGGCGGGTCATTTCCTGGCGCAGGGTCTCCGTGTCGTCGACGCCGCCCTGTGACCTGGTCCGGTTGGATACTTGGGAGGCCTCAAAGTCGGCGCGAAGGCCGAGTTGGCCGGCGAGGTGTTTCGAGTAGGCGATGAGTTCTGCGGACCGGCACGTTCCCATGCCAAGCAGCAGTCGTTTGGCCGCAACGCGATCACCTTGGGCGTGTGCGAGGGCGGCGAGGACGAGGAGGCTATCGGTGGCTTGTTGGGTGACGCGGCCGGTCACGGCTACCGAGGCGTGTGCTTTGGCGTCTCGGGTTGCTGCGTCGAGGTCACCGAGCGCGATGTGCACGAGTGCTCTGATCTCGTCGCCGGTACCCACGGAGGGCGCCGCCCGGCTGTAGCGATCTGCCAGTTCCAGCGCACCGTCGGGTTGCTCCAGCATCACTGAGCAGATTGCCTCAGCCATCCATGCAACGGCAGCAAGCTCTGAGTCGAAATCGAGTTCGGCGTGTAGCCGAGTGGCCTCTCGAGCGTGTTCGAGTGCGACACGATTCTCACCTCGCGACATGTCTACGAGGGCGGCGAAGTGCTGACAGGCTGCCGCGGCCTGGGTGGTGTCAGGACCGGCGGGCAGCGTGTGAAGGATTTCGAACGCTCGCTCCAGGTTCGCGGCTGCCTTCGACAGGTCGCTGAGCCCATAGAGCACCCCGATGAATCCATAGCCGTAGACCCGTTCAAGAGGCGCGGGCGAGTCCCGCATCCATCGCGCACTGGTCATCAGCGAGGGGTAGTCGGCAACAGCGACATAGAGGGTCCATCGGTTGCACACCAAGCGCACAGCCAGATCGTGTTGGTCGTCACCAAAGGCTTCGAGACAGCGGCCGACCAGGTCAATGCCTTCGAAGGGGCTCGGGTTGAACACCTTGATCAGCCCGAGGAGTAGTTGGGCGGAGGTGGTCCATTGGCCGTGTGTCGCTGCCCGCTCGAAAGCGGCTGCGATGTTGGCGCGGTCGGGGCCGTGTCGCACGCCGGCGGCCAGGTCGCCATTCATGGCCAGCGGATACTGGAGTGCGATCTGGTGGTAGTGGTTGAGGTGTCGATCTCGCACCATCGATTCTTCGCCGGCGTCGGTGAGGCGCTGGTCGGCGTATGCGGCGGTGGTCTCCAGGAGCCGGAACCGCGACCCGCCATCGGCGTTCTCGTGGATGACGAGGGACTTGGCGACCAGCGAGTCCATGAGATCTACTGCCGCGACCCGAGTCAGGTCTCCGACAGTGGCCACTGCGTCGAGATCGAAGGTGCCACGAAACGCACCCAGGGACCGCAACAACGTCTGCTCTTCGTTGTCGAGGAGGTCGTAGCTCCAGTCCAGGGTCGCTTCGAGAGTGCGTTGACGTTGGCGGCGCCGGCCACCACCCAACAACGCGAACCGGTCCTCGATTCCGACCAGCATCTCCGCCGGTGTCAACACCGTGCTTCGCGCAGCGGCGAGCTCGATCGCCAAGGGCATCCCATCGAGGCGTTGACACAACTCCACCGCCGCCGACCGGTCCTCATCGGACAACACCAATGAGGCGTCCAACGCGGTCGCCCGCTCAACAAACAGTTCCACCGCCGCCGAACTCCCGTCGCTGGTAGCCAGCGGAGGGAGCACCACTACCTGCTCGCCATCGATCTCAAGTCGCTCACGGCTGGTTGCCAACATCACCGATGTCCCCGGCCGAGCCAAGAACCGCTCTGCGAACTCGGCGCAGTCATCGATGAGATGCTCACAGTTGTCCACGATCAGCAACGCGTCGTTGTCGGCCAGGAAGTCCAAGATCTGCTCCGTCGCGTCGCCAGTGACCAACCTCACCCCCAACCCCGCAGCTACAGCGGCGGGAACCTGGGCGCCATCGGACACCGAGGTCAGATCCACGAACCACACCCCATCAGGGCGCTCCGGAAGCTCGTGTTCGCCGGCTGCAAGTGCAAGTCGGGTCTTGCCGGTACCCCCCGCAGCGGTCAAGGTCACCACCCGCGCCGACTCCAACGCCTCAAGCACGGCCCGCAGATCCTGCGAGCGACCCAACAAGCCCGTCGCTGCCGCGGGCAGATTCGTCAGCCCCGCACCCACCGCACGCAATGGTGGGAACTCACCGTCGCCGAGCTGCCAAATCTGCACCAGCTCAGTCACATCGCGGAGCCTATGAACGCCCAGATCTCGGGCAGCTACCTCGGCCGCCTGGCGCACCGGGTCAGTCAAGAGCACCTGACCGCCGTGACCGGCGGCCTCCAACCGCGCCGTCGTGTTCACCACCGGCCCGAAGTAATCGCCGCCGCGTTCTTGGGCCTCACCCAGATGCAAACCCATGCGAACCTTGAGTACCGGCCCCGGCCACGACGCTCCCGCCAGCGCCCCTTGAGCCATTTCCGCGGCCGCTACCGCGTCAGACGCCCGGCTGAACGCCACCGCGAAGCTGTCACCAGCAGTAGTGAACACGTACCCGCCATGAGACTCGACCGTCTCACGCACCAAGCGGTCATGAACCTCGAGACTGGCCGCCATCGCCGCCCGATCCTCGGCCCAGAGGCGGGTCGACCCCTCAACGTCGGTGAACAAGAAGGTCACGATCCCACCAGGAACCGTCACCTCACCCCCCGGCCCCTTAGCCCCCTCAACCACCACTGCACCCTAAACCCAGAACCCAGAAGAGCACCTGCGAAGCACTCGCTATCGCCGACGAACCTGCCCAGCATCGGCTGTGCGCATCGTGCCGTTGTCGGACGGGTACGAGGCCCCGAACGGCCCGATTCGGGCTCGGTGAGCGATAACGTGCACCGTCGCCGATACCGATCGCGGCACTCCTCCGACCGTTAGCGCGGTGACGGTCCGCTAGGAGGACGGGCGCACGCGTCACGGCGGACACGCTCAGTCACCGGCGTCGGCTCGGAGACCAGATAACCGGGTCGAAGCATCTCGAAGTGGCCACAAAGCGCAGCTACTGCGGCTCTGACATCTCGGAGGTCACCCTGCGTGGCGTCTATCTGGTGATCGGTTCGCTGGTGGAGCGGTGGCGGCGGGTGATTGTGCCGTCGTCGATGTCGATGCGGATGTCGCCCTCGATGGCTGCGACGGCGGCGAGATCGTCGAGACTGATGCCGAGGCGACGCAGAAGACTGAGTGCGGTGAGCGCGAGCATCTCGAAGCGGGTGATGTCGTTGACGACGCGTGCGTTCTTCTTGTGGGCGTCATACCGCATGGTGTGCTCAACCCACTCCGTTACGCGTGTGATCTCGCGTTCGTACGCGGCGTCGAGCAGCTCGATGATCGACATCTCGGCTCGCTGACACGCAGCGAATGCGATCTCACGCATGGCGTCACGCCGCTCGTCGGACGTCATGGTGGCAAGTCCCAGGGCGTCACTGGGCTGTGGTGACGCGGCATCGGGGTCGAGCTGGATCAGGGTGCGGGCCACGTCGAGGAGGTGCCGCCTCTGGGGTAACGACACGGTCAAGAACGCCGCCAGCGGGAGGTCTGCGGCCATGGTGTCGAGGGTCTCGACGGTGGCAACCGCGCGACGCATCTCGCGGCGCACCGCCGAGATCGGGTCGCCGTCATGGGCATCAAGATCGAGGCGGTCGACGGCCTGTTGTGCTTCGGCGTCGAGGAGGCGCCGTTGCGCGGCTCGCCGGGCCTGGGGGCTCGAGCCGCCGTGGGTGGCGCAGACCTGCTGGCCACGCATAGCCCACCGTCGACACGGGCGCCCGCTCGTGGTGTGGGCGGTACATCGCTGCTTGCGCGGTTCATTCATGGGTCTAGTGCCCCAGTGCCTTTCATGGGTCCGCCGACGACGCCTGCCCGTCAGGCGACACGGCGAGGAATCTCGCGATGTGCCCGAACAGGGCGGCCCGCTCCCAATTCCCGGTCCGGCGGTGACGGCGACTCAGCTCACGCGCTTGTGCCGCAACCTCGGCGGCTCCTCCGCTCGCTGCAACGGTCCGGCGCCCTGACATCAGCTTCGTCCGCGGCGGGGCTGCTCGGACCCGACAGGAGCGAAGCGCGCACGTCGCGCACATGAGACGCGCAACGCATAGCACCAGCAAGAGCCGGCACGAGGGCGTGGTGGAGGACATGCGCGACGTGCGCGACGTGTCGCGAACTCCGCAGTGGGTGATGCAGCCCCCGACGCGCTCATCAGTCCCACGCTGCCCTGGTGACGGAGAAGGCACGCAGGCTCCTACTGGCGGGGTCACGGCGCCGCTCGGTCTCGAAGCCCACCGCGCGCAGCGTCGGGGCCGCGCGTCGAAGCCCTTCAGCGAACCCCCGCGCCGTGTCGGGCAGCTCGTGAGGACGGCCTGATTGGGCGACGGTTCCGCCGAGCACCTCGAGCAGGTGCGACGACGTCCCTTCGAGCCGGTCACGATCCGGGTGCTGGCCAAACCACATCACGATGGCCCGAGCCACGGGCGAGTCCTCGATCGACTCGACGGTCATCGTGTCGATCGCAGCCAGATACGCGTCGAGGTACCCGCCGTGGTCAGTGACCGCGTCGAGCGCCCAGCACAGACGATGGAACTCCGCCATCCGGGTCAGCTGCGCCGGGCGCTCGTGGTCCTGCTCGTAGCTCAACGTCCGCTCGACAAGAGTGAGGAGATCGCCCAGCGCGGCGGCACGGAAGCGCTCGAACCGCTTCCAGAGCTCGTCGAGAGGCAAGCGATCATCGGCAGGGATGGAGGTCAGCTCGACAGGCAGGATGCGCTCGGCAAGATCAGCACGGAGCTCTCCCAGCGAGATCCCGTTGAGGATCAGAGGCCGGCGATACTGCATAACCGTGACGTCCGCGTCGGTGTACAGGGTGCGCTTCACGTCCGCGTCGCCCGTCACGATCCGGCAGAAGGCATCGGACAGCTGCTCGGAGATCGACGACAGGTTGTCGAACGGGACCACGTAGCTGCGCGCACACGCGACGCCGAGGTCGTCGATGGACTTCGGCGGTCGACGCGTCTCGGCGGTGGTCGGGTCGGTGAGCCGCACCAGCATCTTGGTCGCGGTGGACTTGCCCGTGCCCTGTTCGCCACGCAAGGTCAGCGCTGGCGTCTCGATGCTGCGTAGGGCCGCTACCAGCCACGCGGTCACCAACAGCCAGCCGTCGTCGTCAACATTCAACAGGCCGCGGATGGCGCTCAGGCCGTCGCGACCGAAGACAGGACGGACCTGGCGCAGGGCCAACTTCGTGGAGCGCACCATCCAGCAGCCCTCCGGGACTGTCGGCATGACGTCGATCCCCCCGGGCCGGATGTGCACCAGCTCGTGGCCGAGGTCGTACACCACAAGGTCTCCGAGGTTCGCGACGCGCTGCGCAACGCGGCGCCCATCGGGGATCGGCTCTGCGAAGGCCACGGCTGCCGCGATCGCGTCGGTGACCGCCGACGACTTCGGCACAGAACCTCGAGAGCTCATGTACGCCCGGAGCAGCCAGGACTTCACCGATGAGCGATCGTGACCACGGGTGAAGGGCTGACCGACACCCTGCCGGCCGCGGCGGAAGGCGAAGAACTCATCGGCGTCCTGGACGATGTGCCACTCGCTCAGCAGCATGTCCAAGAGCACCGTCGCCTGGCTCGGCCCGCTCATGTCGACGCTCCCCACAGGCTGCGGGGCACCCCGGCGCGGCGGAGGACGGCTTCCCCCCAGTCCTGTCGGAGCGTGCGGCCGTAGGCTCGCGACCGCTGGTAGAAGTAGGTAATCGTCAGACCATTACAGCTGTTATCATTCACTTTGGTTACCTCGTCGCCCCCCACGCCCCGGCTTGGGGAGCGTCGTTGATGGGCCGGCCGGGGCGGCTGGATGTGGTTCAGCCCCGGGACCGGCGACGACGCGCCCGGCTCGAGAGGTAGGCGAGGCGCGTCATGTGCGCCCGCTTGGCGTTGTCGGCGCGAGTGGCTCTCTCGGCCGGCGCGAGCTCGTCGTTGGGATCGACGATGCGCTCGAACCGTCGGTCGAATGCGCTGCGTGCGGCTGCGGTCGCGGCCGCACGATCAGGTTCATGAGCCCACCGCTCGTGCGCAGCGATGCGTGCACGAAGTGAGCGCTCTTCAGGCGTAAGCGCCATCACGAAGCCCCCGAAGCAACCCCGGAGGGGTGAGGCTCCCGACTGCCTTCTGGGCCTGCTGTATCGGGGTAGGGCGCTATCTGTCGCTAACGAGCATAGCGCTTGTGGGACTCGTCGAGCCGATCAAGGTCATAGAGACACCAGCTCCTGCAACCCCGGCAGTACACCTCGAGCGCTCCGGTCGACCCGACCACCACCTTCGCGAGCACCTTGCCACCGCGATTGCTCGATCGGCATTCCGGGTTCTTGCAGCGCAACTCGAAGTAATCGCGTGAGCCGAAGGGCCGGTCGCTGCTCACAGTTGATCTCCCGGCGACAGGCGGCGATGTGCTTCACGAGCTCGTTCGTCGGCGGCTGAGGCCCCGTAGCGAGTGACCATCTCGCGACTGCGCCAACCGGCGAGACGCATCAAGTCCGACTCGTTGCCTCCGGCACTGAGATACATGTGGGCGAAGGTGTGACGGAGCTGATGGGGGTGAATCGGGTCGATACCTGCGTCGACACACCGACGGCGGAGCATCTGTGCGACGCCTGAATCCGACAGGCGGCCCTTCTTGCCCAACCACAGGTCGTCCCGGTCGGCGTGGGGGTGGCGGCGTCGGACCCGGAGATAGCGGTCGATCGCTTGAATGGTGTTCGCCCCCATCGGGCATGCCCGGGGGCGACGTCCCTTGCCCATGACCACGGCGATGCCGTCGTCGAGGTCCACGTCGCTGAGGGCGAGCCCGGTGAGCTCGCTGAGCCGCATGCCGGTGTCGACGAAGGTGCGGATGATGGCGGTGTCGCGGCGGCCTTCGAAGCTGCGGCCGTCGGAGGCGGCGAGGAGGGCCTGGACATCGGTAGACGCCACGACGGGCACCGGCTCTTCGGGCACGGTGGGCGCGGACATGTTGGTCATCGGCGAGGTGGCGATCTCGTCCTCCTCGACGAGCCACTTGAAGAACTGCTGGAGGTTTCGGAACCGGGTGGCGGCCGTCGAGGGCGTCCATCGTTCGAGCTGGTCCGCGATGAATGCTTCGATGTCGCGTCGCCCGATGCGCGCTACATCGGCGGGCAGGTCCCGTTCGCCGAGGAACTCTCCGAGGAGACGAGCGGCTTCGGTGTAGGCCTTGATGGTCTTGGGGGACCGGTTGCGGGCGCGCAGAGATCGGCGCCAGGAGTCGATCAGGCCCTCGAGGTCCCCTATCATCTGCTCCGGTGTTGATGAACCCACGGGTTTGCCTTCCGGCACTGCTGACCCCCGGATAACCGCGGGGATTAGCTGTTGTTGGGGCGCTGTGCTCGGCCGTCGAGACACAGCATACTGGCATAACCCCAGGTCACAACCCAGATTTCACCGCCCGAGTAGCTCAGTGGCAGAGCGGCTCTCTCGTAAAGAGCAGGTCGTGGGTTCAATCCCCACCTCGGGCTCCATTCCCCGGCGGGCTGACCGCCCGGGCTTCGGATCAGCTGAGCTCGAGCAAGAGCTTCTGGAGAAGCAGCTTCTCGTTGGGGTTCCGCTGCAGGGCGACCCCGGCGTCCACCACCGCCTCCAGCTGCATGGCACCCGTGGCGGCATCGGTGTCCCGAGCTGCGATGCGTTCCCGCAATGCCTGGCCCAACGCGGCGAACCCCATCTGTAGCTCGTCCATTCGCAGGCGCCGCAACTCCCGCTTCTGGCGTTCGTCGAATCCGGCCCGACCCAGCCCGCGTTCGCCGAACTGTTCGGCGCGCTCCTCGAGTGCGGCCCGTTCCTCGACGTGACGTTCCTCGAGCGGACCAGCGGCGGCCTCGATGAGTCCCAACAAACGGTCCACCTGGGCGGCAGCCCTCGCCCCTGTGCCGTCGAGAGTGCGGGGAAGGGCAGCCCACGCGTCCCAGCGCTCGGCGGCCTGATCGTCGGTGACGAGGAGGCGGGTGCGTTCGAGCGAACCACCCGAGGCTTCGGCGGCAAAGCGCGCGCGCTCGTGATCGATGCCCTCCGACACGAGTGCGGCCACCATGTCGTCCACCGACACAGCCGAGAACTCCACCACGACGCACCGCGATGCAATCGTCACCAGCTCCGGCGGCACCTCCTCCGCGAGCAGAACGAACAAGGTCGACGGAGGTGGTTCCTCGATCGCCTTGAGCAGCATCGGACCGGCGTCGCGCACGAGGTGTACGTCGACCAGCATCACCACCTTGCGGCGCCCCTCGATCGGACTGGTCGTCGCGGCGCGGACCGCATCTCGAGCCTGGTCCGCGGTGATGAACGGCCCGACCCGCTCGATCACGACCAGGTCGGCGTGTTCCTCCGCCCTGGCCAGGCGACGGTGACGTTCGGGGTCGTCAGCAGACTCCGCCAACAACTCACCTGCGAACGCCACCCCTGCGGCGCGCACCCCAGCTCCGGAGGGACCGACGAGAAGGTACGCCGGCACGGGAGACTCGAGGGCGGCCCTCAGAGTCGAGACGGCGTAGCGCTGTCCGACGATGTGCTCGAACGGGTCGTTCATCGCCATCCCTCGTAGGTCTCCCACACCCGAGCGGCCACGTCGTCGACGTCGCCCACACCGTCCACGATCACCCAGCGGTCCGGGTCCGCCCCGGCTAGCTGGAAGAAGCCGTCGCGCACTCGCTGCCCGAACTCGGCGGCCTCGCTTTCGAGCCGGTCCCGCTCGCCTCCCAGTCGCACGTCGGCCATGTCGAGCGGGACATCCAGCAGCACGATGAGATCGGGAAGGATGCCCGCTGTCGCGAAATCCACGAGCGCCATCAGCTGCTCCACCGACTGGCCACGGCCGTGACCCTGATACGCGAGGGTCGAACCATAGGAGCGATCGGTCACCACGTGACGGCCGGCCCGAAGAGTCGGCTCGACGACCTCATCGGTGTGCTGTGCTCGGTCTGCGGCGAAGAGCAGCGCCTCGGCACGGCTGGTGGGCACGGGACCATCGCCGAGCAACATCGCTCGAACGAGCCGGCCGAGCTCGGTGCCGCCCGGCTCGCGTGTCAACACCGCGCCGATGCGCGCTGCCAAGAGTTCGGCCTGCGTCGACTTGCCGCTCGCCTCCCACCCTTCGAACGCGATGAAATGACCGCGCGCCGTCATCTGTCGGCCAGCTCCTCTGGGTCGTCGACGTCGTCACGATGGCGCAGAGCGACCGCAGCGAGTGCACCGGCGCCGAGGATCAGCAGGCTGGCGAGCCAGAGCGCACCGCGTACTCCGGGCAGTTCGAGGGTCCATTGCCCCACCCCGACCGATCCATCGAACATGACGTCGAAGAACCAGTCGAACCCGTCGCTCAGGAACCCGCCGACAGCGATTGCGATGAGCAGACAGAAGCGAACCAGCGTGTACAGGGCGCTGAAGACCCGCCCCCTGAGGTCGTCTTCGACGTTCTCGTGCAGGATCGTGAAACCGAGGACGTACACAGCCCCCGCGCACACACCGAGGATCACGACGCCGCCGAGGGTCAGCAAGGTCGACGAGCTGGTGACGGCGATGGAGAGCGAGATGCCTGCCCCGAAGACAGCGGCGACGAAGGACCTTTCCTTGGGGAGCCGGCGCTGCATTGCTGACAGGCCGGCCACACCGATCGCGACGCCGAGGCCGAGGGTCACGAGGATGGTTCCGAACCCCGCGCTGCCTGCTCCCAACACCTCGTTGTTGTACACCGCACCGAGCGGGATCAACATGCCCCCGCCGATCATGCCGGTACCGAGGCCGACGAGCACGGCCCGCACTTGGGGCGACAGCCGAATGAACTGCCACCCCTCCCGCAACTCATGGAAGCCCTGCGCCAGATCGATGCGCTTGTCCGACGACTGTCGTTGCTCGCGGCTTCGTGGCACCAGGGGGAGGGTCGCGATCAGCACCGCGGCGATCAGGAAGGTTGCGGAGTCGACGACGAGCGCCATCTCGACCTGCCCCACATCGCCTCCGCCGAGCCATTCGCCCACTTTGGCGAGACCGATGAAGGCCGCGGCGGCAGCAGGGAAAGTCCCGTAGGCGGCAACGAGCGACAGCGAGTTGGCCGAGGTGAGCTGCTCGCTCGGAACGATGTTGGGAACGATGGCCTCTTTGGCCGGCCCCCACAAGGAGGTCGCCAGCTCGAGCGCGAGAGACGCCAGCACGAGGGCCCATACTCGGTCGATGAACGGGATGAGAAGGAGAACTGCCGCACGCGTCAGGTCGCACCCGATCAACAGGCGCTTGCGGTCGATCCGATCGACGATCACACCGCCGACAGAGGCGAGAAAAAACCCCGGCAGAACCCGGGCCGTCATCACGAGGGCGATCGCCGAACCCGGCTGATCGCCACCGATCCGCCGGGCCACCTCGATGATCGCGAGAAAGCCGATCCAATCGCCGAAGGCGCTGACGACCTGCGCGACCCAGAGCCGGAGGAACCCCGGCGCGCTCCAGAGGCCGACGCTAGTCGGCTCCGGGGCATTGTCGTCGGAGTCGTTGGTTCCTGCGTCGTGCATTGCTACGGCGACGACCGCGACCACAGGGCGGGCAGCGGACGCGACGCAAACAGGCTAGGCGGTCCGACGAGGAGGTCCAGACCCGCCCGCGAATCCAGGGGTCAGCTCGCCGACGGCTTCTTGGCCGGTGCCTTCTTCTTCGCGGCCTTCTTCTTTGCGCCGCTCTTCTTCTTTGCGCCGCTCTTCTTCTTGGCCGCCTTCTTCTTCGACCGCTTCTTGGCCGGGCCACGCTCGCGGCGCATCTGCAGCAGCTCGGCGGCCCGATCCATCGTCAGGGTCTCGACCTCATCGCCCTTGCGCAAGGAAGCGTTCACCTCGCCGTCGGTGACGTAGGGGCCGAAACGGCCGTCCTTCATCACGACGTTGAGCCCGGTGGTGGGGTCGGGTCCCATCTCGCGCAGCGGGGGCTTCTGCTGCTGTCCGCGACGGAGCTTGGGCTGGGCGAGAATCGCCAGCGCCTCGTCGAGGGTGAGGCTGAACAGCTGATCTTCGGTCTCGAGACTGCGACTGTCCGAGGCCTTCTTGAGATAGGGCCCGTACCGACCGTTCTGAACGGTGATGTCCTCGCCGTCCTCGGGATGCTGGCCCACCACACGCGGCAGGCTCAACAGCTTCATCGCCTCGTCGAAGGTCACCGTATCGAGGGCCATCGACGAGAACAGCGAAGCCGTCTTCGGCTTCTCGTCGAGCTCATCGGGCTGGCCCAGGCTGATGTAGGGCCCGAAGCGCCCTGGCTTGGCGATGACGTCGAGGCCGGTGTCAGGGTCGGTGCCGAGAATGCGTTCCTCCGACGGCGCGTCGAGAAGGTCGACCGCCCGGTCGATGGTCAGCTCATCTGGCGGGATGTCGTCGGGCACCGAGCAGGTGTCGTCGCCGCGCTTGAGGTACGGGCCGAACTTGCCGACTCGCGCGACGACCATCTCGCCGTTCTCGTCGACGCCGATCGGGATGGTGTTGATCTCGACGGGATCGATCTCGAGAAGCCGCTCGTCGGACACCAGATCGCGGAGGCCGGGAAGAGGATCCTCACCGTCGCGACGTCCGCCGAAGTAGAAGTCTCCGAGCCACGGAACCGACTCGCGATCGCCGTTCGCGATCTCGTCGAGGTCGTCCTCCATCCGGGCGGTGAGGGCGTAGTCGACGAGGTTCGGGAAGTGGCCCTCCATCAACCCGACGGTCGCGAAGGCGGTGAAGGCCGGCACCATCGCCGAGCCCTTCTTCCACACGTACCCGCGGTTCTGGATCGTCTCCATGATGCTGGCGTAGGTGGAGGGGCGACCGACGCCCAGTTCTTCGAGCCGACGCACGAGCGACGCCTCGGTGTAGCGGGCAGGCGGGCTGGTGTCGTGGCCCTTGGCCTCGAGAGCCGATGCGGTGGTGGTGTCGCCCTCGGCGAGGCTGGGCAGCTGACGTTCCTGCTCGTCACCGTCGGTCTCTTCGGTGTACGCGAGTCGGAATCCCGGCGAGGTGATCACCGTGCCGCTCGTGCTGAACTCGACGGAGCGAGCGTCCGATGTGGAGCCGGCGAGGCGGATGGTGACCGTCTGGCCGGTCGCGTCGATCATCTGCGAGGCGACCGTTCGGCGCCAAATGAGGTCATAGACGCGGGCTGCGTCTGCGCTCACCTCGCCCGCGAGGTCGTCCGGGGCTCGCCACTGCTCGCCGGCAGGACGGATGGCCTCGTGGGCCTCCTGCGCGTTCTTGACCTTCTTGGTGTAGATCCGGGCCTCGTCGGGAACGTTGTCCGGCCCGTACTTGGATCGGATCAGGTCGCGCGCCGTCGAGAGCGCATCGGCCGACAGCGTGGTGCTGTCGGTTCGCATGTAGGTGATGTGGCCGTTCTCGTAGAGGCGCTGCGCGGCCTGCATTGTCCGGGCCGAGGAGAAGCCGAACTTGCGGCCCGCCTCTTGCTGCAGAGTCGACGTGATGAACGGAGCGGCCGGTCGACGGCGATACGGCTTGGGTTCGACCGACGCAACCGTGAACTCACGATCCTGAAGATCGGTGGCGAGCTGGGTGGCGCCCACCTCGTCGAGCACGACAGTGTCCTCACGGACGAGTGCGCCTGTGTCGTCGAAGTCCCGACCCGTCGCGAGTCGATGACCGTCGAGGGTGACCAACGCCGCGTCGAACTGGGCGGCCGCGGAGAAAGTGCCGTCGAGGCTCCAGTAGTTGGCCGAACGGAACGCGATGCGCTCGCGTTCACGCTCCACGATCAGGCGGGTCGCGACGCTCTGCACGCGCCCGGCCGACAGCTTCGGCGCGACCTTGCGCCAGAGGACGGGGCTCACCTCGTATCCGTAGAGACGGTCGAAGATCCGACGCGCTTCCTGGGCATCGACGAGGCGGCGGTCGAGTTCGCGGGGTGAGTCGATCGCTTCCTGGATCGCCCGCTCGGTGATCTCGTGGAAAACCATCCGCTTCACCGGAACCCGCGGGCTCAGCACTTCGAGGAGATGCCAGGCAATGGCTTCGCCTTCGCGGTCCTCATCGGTCGCGAGATACAGCTCGTCGGCGTCCTTGAGAAGCTGTTTGAGATGGCGGACCTGATCCTTCGCCCGACCGGTGACGACGTAGAGCGGTTTGAAGTCGTTGTCGACGTCGACGCCGAGGTTGGACCACTTCTCGGACTTGTAGGCGGCGGGCACCTCGGACGCTCCGTGGGGGAGGTCGCGGATGTGTCCGATGGAGGACTCGACGACGAAGTCGTCGCCGAGAAAACCCGCGATCGTGCGGGCTTTCGCTGGGGACTCGACGATGACGAGCGATGTGGGCACGGCGATCAGTTCTGCAACATCAGGGGCGGGGTGTCAAATGCGGCGACCGGGGCCTCGGCAGGATGAGTGCCGGTTGGCCGCGGAAATCCGTTCGGCCGGAACGTACCGAAATTCAGCGCGGATGCAACCTCGGGGCCGATGTGACATCCGCTTCGGGGTCGGCGAAACGGCGCGCAAGACCGGTGAGAACGAACACGCCGATGGCTGCGAGAACCGCCCCCACCAGCGCTCCGAGGACCTCTCCGGACACCGGCTGACCGAGGGACACGTTCTCCAGACCCTCCTCACCGGCGGGCCATGGCCACAGCACCCGCAGCGAGCCGAGCATCAGCCCGACGAGGGCAGCGACCACTGTGTCCCGGTGGTGATGCAGCAGCCAGTTGAGGAAGGTCGAGAACAGCGCGAGGCCCGCAACCGCTCCAATTCCGAAGGCAGCGATCGTTCCGAGATCCCGTTCGTCGATGCTGTGGGTGACGAAGTCGTAGAGGCCCAGCATCAGCAAGATGAACGACCCCGAGATGCCGGGCAGGATCATGGCGCAGATCGCCAGGGAGCCGGCTCCCACAACGACGATGGTCGAGGGATCTTCGATCCCGCCGGAGCGAAGGCCGAGGGCGAAGAAGGCCACCACGGCGGTTGCCAGCATCACGGCGATCCGGTGGAGATCCCACTCCGAGACCTCTCGCCGAGCGATCACCACCGAGGCGGCGACCAGGCCGAAGAACACCGCGGAGACCTCGACGGGGTTCTCCTCGATCTGGGTGCGCAGCCAGCCCACCAACACCACAACCGCGATACCGATGCCGGCGAGCAGGGTGAGGAGGAACACCCAATCCACCGACCGCACGCGCGACCAGCCGCCTTTCAGGTCACCCTTCAGGAAGCGAGCAAGAGCTCCGACGCCGCCGCGGACCTCGGCGATCAGGCGGTCGTAGATGCCGAAAAGCAGCGCGACCGTTCCGCCGGACACGCCTGGCACGACGTCGGCCGCTCCCATGCAGAAGCCCCTGAAGAGCTGAGCAATCGAAAGCCGCAACACGCTGGGCGACCGTACTTCGTCGAGCTGCTGGGTCACGTGCAGCACGTCGGCCCCGAGGCGCGCCGCTCAACTCTCGATAGAGACCGGCTTCATCTTCCCTTCATCACTCAGTCCCCACCCTGAGCGTGCCGATACCCGGGGAGCCGCCCCGCTACGGCAACAGGGAGAACCCATGAATCTCGGACCGAGCGAGTTGCTGATCGTTCTCGTCATTTGCCTGGTCCTGTTCGGCGGGGCGAAGCTTCCCAAGCTCGCCAAGTCACTCGGCCAGGCCCAGAAGGAGCTTCGCGACGCCCAACGCGAGGATTCCCCGGCCGAGTCCGAGAGGACCGCGACCGAGGAATCCGTCAGCTGAGGGTCCGCGTCCCTCAGATCCGCTACTAGTTGCTACGAGTCGACCGTCACTGTGGAATCATCGCCCAGGCTGATTCCGGGACCACCGTGCTCTGACACGTCGAGCCCGGCGAGCTCCTCCTCCTCGGACACACGCAGACCCATCACAGTCTTGATGACAGCGAAGACGACGAAGCTCGTGATCAGTGTCCACGCTGCGACGATCAGAACGAACACCGCCTGCACCGCGAGCTGATCGAGGCCGCCGCCGTAGAGCAGGCCCGCATCCTCTCGACCCAGGAAGGCGTCGTCGTATGTGGCGAAGAGGCCGATCGCCAGCGTTCCCCAGACTCCGCACGCGCCGTGGACGGCAACTGCGCCGACCGGATCATCGACCTTCAGCCGTCGCTCGACGAATCCGATCGACAGGACGACGATCGGGCCGGCGACCGCCCCGATGATGATCGCTCCCATCGGAGAGACCGCCCCACAGCCAGCGGTGATCGCCACCAGCCCGGCCAGAACGCCGTTGCCCGCCATGCCGACGTCGGGGTGGCCTCGCCGCACCCAATTCAGCGCCGTGGACGTGATCGCACCGGCACAGGCTGCGAGAAGCGTATTGAGCGCGACGACCATCACCCAGCTGTCGGCAGCCAGTTCCGAGCCGGGGTTGAACCCGAACCAGCCGAACCAGAGGATGAACACTCCGAGCATCGTCAGCGAGATGTTGTGTCCGCGAATGGGGCGGGGAGTCCCGTCCGGCGCATATTTCCCGATACGAGGCCCGACCATCCATGCTCCGACGAGAGCCGCCCAGGCGCCGACGCTGTGGACGACGGTCGAGCCGGCGAAGTCGCTGTACACGGCGTCGCCGATCTTCATCTGAGCGATGAAGCCACCGCCCCACGTCCAGTGCACGACCAGGGGGTAGATCAGAGCTGTCGTAACGAGCGAGAACACCAGATAGCTGCTGAACTTCACCCGCTCGGCCATCGCTCCTGAGGCGATGGTCACCGCCGTCGCGGCAAACACCGCCTGGAAGAAGAAGAAAGTGGCGGGCGAGAGACCCTCGCTCACGTCGAACAGGTCGAGGCCGCTGAGGGCGAACGAACCCCAGCCGAAAAGGTCGTTCCCTTCGGTCCCGAAGGCGAGGCCATAACCGATGAAGAAGAAGGCCAGAACGCCGATGGCTGCATCGGAGAGGTTCTTGGCCATGATGTTTGCCATGTTCTTGGACCGGACTGCCCCGGCCTCGAGCATCGCGAATCCCGCCTGCATGAGGAGCACGAGGACACCGGCGATGAACACCCAGAGGTTGTCAGCCATCGCCTGGGTGAAGACGGCGACAGCGTCGCCATCCGCGTCCTGCGCAGATACCGGCCCAGCGAAGAGAAACAGGCCCCCTGCTGCCCCAACGAGGGCGATCAACAACTTCGATTTCACGAGTCCTCCTGGAAAGTCGACACAAGGCAACCTACGGAGGGCCGATTTCGGCGACGTGACCCGGGTGTGACGCGCGCGTTCCGTCTCTGAGTCAGACGGGTTGCCGGTCTGTTTCGGGCGTGTGAACCGCCGAGGACCTCAGCGGTGCTTGCGGGGCACGAAACCGGCCAGGAGGCCCTCGGTCATGCGGGTGGGGGCCGCTGCGAGCGCCACGTTTCCGGCGAGGCGCTTGGGGTGCCGGACTTCACGCTTGCCCTTCTGGACGGCCTTGACGGTGTCGGCCGCGACCTTTTCCGGCGCGACGTCGGTGAGCATTCCCATTCTTCGAAAGCGCTTCTGCGCCGCATCGAAGATCGGGTTCTCGACGACGCGTCCCCACATGTCGGTGTCGATCGGTCCCAGATGGAGCGCGGTGACGTCGACGCCGGTCTTCTTCAGCTCGATTCGCAGCGTTTCGGAGAAGCGGGTGAGGCCGGCCTTCGTCGAGCAGTAGACAGCGAGACCGGGGGAGGGGGTCATCGCAGCGAGACTCGACGTGAATACAAGGTGGCCGGAGCCCCGCTCGATCATGCCGGGGACCGCTTGGCGGGTCAGCAGCTGCGGTCCAGTGAGGTTGACTGCGATGACGTGAGCGATCTCGTCCTCGGAGATGTCCTCGACGAGGCTGTGGGTCTCCACGCCCGCGTTGTTGACGAGGATGTCGATCGGACCACCGTCGGCTTCGACCTCGGCGATGAATCCCGACACCTGCGATCGCTCGGCGATGTCGAGGGGATGCGCGGTTCCGCCGAGCTCATCAGCGAGCGCGGCGATTCGGTCCTTCTGCCGCGCCGCCAGCGCGACGTTGGCCCCTTCGGCCGCAAACGCCCGGGCCATCGACGCCCCGATCCCCTGCGACGCCCCTGTGATGAGTACCCGTGCCCCTGAAATCTCCATAGGCAAAGGCTACGCCTCCCCAAACAGGTGCCTGGCACTTCGTGTTACGAGTTGTAACAGAAAGTGCCAGGCACCTACCCCAACGGAGAAGGCCGAGTAGCGAGTGAGGGAGCCGTCGGGCGCTCTCCGCCCGACGGCTCGTCACTCAGATGAACGCAGGAACGAACACCAGCGAGACGATGGTCATCACCTTGATGAGGATGTTCATCGCAGGACCCGAGGTGTCTTTGAACGGGTCGCCGATGGTGTCGCCGACGACCGCTGCGGCGTGGGCGTCGGTGCCCTTGCCGCCATGGGCGCCCGCTTCGATGTACTTCTTGGCGTTGTCCCAGGCGCCGCCCGCATTGGCCATGTAGATGGCGATCAGGAAGCCCGTCACCACGGCCCCGGCGAGGAATCCGCCGAGTGCGTTGACGTCGATGAAACCGATCACCAGCGGGAGTGCGATGGCGAGAATGCCCGGTGCGATCATCTCGCGCAGCGCGGCCTGGGTGGAGATGTCGACGCAGCGACGGCTGTCGGGCTTCACGCCCGGCTCACCCTCACGGAGACCGGGGATCTCGGCGAACTGACGCCGGACCTCGACGATCATCGCCTGGGCCGCACGGCCGACCGAGCTCATCGTCAGGGCCGCGAAGATGAACGGTGTCATCGCCCCCAGGAACAAGCCGATCGTCACGGCGGTGTCGTTGATGTCGAGGTTGACCTCGCTGCCGGCGGTGAGGCTGAACGACTTGAACAGCGCCAGGGCGGTGACTGCCGCCGAGCCGACCGCGAAGCCCTTGGCCACGGCGGCGGTGGTGTTGCCGAGAGCGTCGAGGCTGTCGGTGACGTCACGGACCTCCGAGGGCAGCTCGGCCATCTCGGCGATGCCGCCAGCGTTGTCCGCGATGGGGCCGTAGGCGTCCACGGCGACGATCACGCCGGTCACTGCGAGCATGCCGATCGCAGCGAGGGACACGCCGTAGAGGCCGATCACGTTGCCGGCATCACCGAAGGCGGCGCCACCCATCCAGTAGGAGAGCCCGATCATCGTTACCACGAGCACGACCGACGGAAGGGTCGACATCTTGCCCTGGGCGATGCCCTCGATGGTCACGGTTGCCGCACCGGTCTCTGCCTGCTCCGCGATTCCCTTCACCGGTCGGTAGTGCTCCGAGGTGAAGTACTCCGACACGAAGCCGATCGCCCAGCCGCCGAGTAGCCCGACGATGATCGTGAAGGCGAGGTAGAGCGGCTTCTCGACGATGTCGCCGCCGTTGGGCGTTTCGGCTCCACTGAAGAGCCACATCGTGCCTGCGATGGCGAACACGATGGTGAGTCCCATGGCGATGTACTGCCCGGTGTGCAGCTGGGTCGAGAGGCTCTGCCCCTCCTTGCCGCGGGTCATCAGCGCACCGACGATCGAAGCGATCATCCCGAGCGCTCCGATGAGGACCGGGTACATGAGCAGCGACTCGAAGTCGCCGAACTCCTGCAACTTGCCGCCAGCGTCGATGAAGACATCTTGAGCGAAGACCGCCGGCGCCAAGAGCGAAATCAACACGACCGGCGCCACGATCGAACCGGCGTAGGACTCGAACAGGTCGGCGCCCATGCCGGCCACGTCGCCGACGTTGTCGCCCACCGCGTCGGCGATGGTCGCCGGGTTGCGGGGATCGTCCTCAGGGATGCCTGCCTCAACCTTGCCCACGAGGTCGCCACCGACGTCGGCAGCCTTGGTGTAGATGCCGCCACCGATACGGGCGAACAGGGCGATCGAGCTGGCGCCCAGACCGAATGCGGCGACCACCTGGAACGCGTCGTCGACCCCGATCCAGCTCACCCACAGCAGGTAGTTGAACGAGATACCGAGAAGTGCGAGGCCGGCGACCGTGAAGCCCATGACCGCGCCGCCCTTGAAGGCGAGCGGAAGGGCCTCCGCGGCTCCTTGACGGGCGGCGTTGGCCGTACGGGTGTTGGCAGCCGTCGCGATGTGCATGCCGATGAATCCGGCGACCGACGACAGGACGGCGCCCATCAGGTAGGCGAACGACGCCGCCGGCCGGCCATCGATCGGCACCACGAGGAGCAGCACGAACATGAATGCCACGAAGGCCGAAACCCACTGGTACTCACGGCGAAGGAAAGCCATTGCGCCCTCGCGGATGGCCTGGCCGATCTCCTTCATGAGATCGGTGCCTTCGTCCGCCTTCATCACCACCGTGGCGAAGTGGTAGGCGAGCGCGAGCGCCAAAGCAGAGGCGATCAGCGCGAAATAGGGAACCGCTGTCACGATGTCCTCACTCGTCAGCCCGGAACGAACAGGCCGCGGACGCGAGGCAGGGCTGGGGGCCTCGGCGCGGCAGGAGGGCGCCGACGGCGCCGCAGCCACGGTAGGTGGTCACGGCCTGGTGCTTCAACTATCGCAACGACACCGACGAGGTCGGCGATGCGACCTCAGACACGCAGTCCAAATGCCGCAAGCCGTTCGATGAAGCCGTCGGCGTGTTCGAAGTGGTGGCCGTGCATTGCCAACGGCGTGGGCGCCGTGCACGTTGTGAACGAGGTCGTCGGTGAACAGGCACCGTTCGGGAGAGACATCGAGGCGCTCGAGCGCCTTGAGGTAGGCACCCGACTCCGGCTTCGCGACGCCCAACCGATGAGTGTTGGCGATCACGTCGAAGTGGCCGGAGAGCCCGACTCGCCCCAGGTACTCCTCGAACCGATCGTGGGTGTTGGTGAGAAGTCCGATCGAAACCTGGCCGCGGATGACCGGGTGATTGACCTCCGTGTCGAAGGCGACTGCGTGCACGGTGCCGGCTTCGAAGCCCGCCTCGGCCTCGAACGTCCACAGCTCCGGTTCGTCCCATTGACGGATCACTCCGTCGAAGTCGAACAGCACTGCGTCGAGCACTGCCTCAGCTCATCTCGCCGTGCTCGTCGTTCGGGGTGAGAGCGATGATCGCCAGCGCCAAGATCGCGGCAGCTGCGGATGCGACGAGGATGCCGATCTTCCCCAAGTCGGTGATGCCGGGCTCCTCGAAGGCGAGCCCGGCCACGAAGATCGACACGGTGAAACCGATGCCGGCCGCCATGCCCATCCCGATGAAGTTGGGCCATCTGACCCCGGTTGGAAGTTCGAATCCGAACTTCGTCGCGACCCATGTGAACAGCGTGATTCCGAGCGGCTTACCTACGACCAACCCGAGGATGATCCCGAGCGTGACGTTGCTCGACGCGGCATCGCTGACGGTGTTCGAGCTGAGCTCGATCCCTGCGTTTGCCAGGGCAAAGATCGGCACGATGAGGAATGCGGTGAAGGGATGAAGCGCGTTCTCCAGGCGTTCGGTGAGCGGCACCGATTCCCTCACGAGAAAGGACGCGTGCCGGACTTCGGCGACAGTCGCATCGTCTGGCAGGCAGTCCACGATCGACTGAGCGTCACGCTCTGGCAGCAGAGGCCGAGCTGGGGTGAGGAGGCCGAGGGCGACACCCGCGATGGTCGCGTGCACGCCTGATTCGAGCGTGGCGTACCAGATGAACACGCCGACGACCGCGTAGATCGGGATGGCCCACACTCGCATCCGCTGGAGGACCCTGATGGCGACGAGTCCCACCACAGCGGTCAGGAGCCACGCAATGCTCATGTCGTCGGTGTAGAAGATTGCGATCACGCCGATTGCGCCGATGTCGTCGACGATGGCCAGGGTGAGCAGGAACAGCTTGAGATGGGGCGACACGCGTGAACCGAGGAGCGCCACGATCCCGACCGCGAATGCGATGTCGGTTGCCATCGGGATGCCCCACCCGCGCGATGCTTCGCCGCTCGTGTTGAGCGCGACGTAGAAGAGCGCGGGCACCACCATGCCCCCGACGGCGGCGATGGCCGGGAGCGCGGCCGCGCGGACCGAGTTGAGCGCTCCGGTCACGAGCTCGCGTTTGATCTCCAGTCCCACCACGAAGAAGAACAGCGCCATCAGGGCGTCGTTCACGAATTCGCCGAGATACAGGTCGTGCAGGCGCCAGCTCCCGATGGCCAGCTCGATGTGGGCATGCCAGAAGTCGCCGTAGCTGTCGCTCCACGGCGAGTTGGCCCAGATCAGCGCCGCTGCAGTAGCGATCAACAGCAGCACGCCCGATGCGACCTCTCGGTCGATGAAGCGCAACACCGGACGCGCCACGAACTTCGCCAAGGTGTTCTGGCTGCTCACGAACGTCGGGCGTTGGAAGAGGAAGTCGTTTCCGGCCATCGCGTGCTCCAGGGTACGAGTCAGCCGTCGAGGGCTTCGTCAAGCGTTCGAACGAGTTCGAAAAGGTCAGTAGTGCCCGTGAGTTCGAATGTGCGCAGCACCCCGGGGGTGTCGGCAACGATCCTCAGCAAGCCGTTGCGTTCCAACACGCGCCGGCGGGCGCCCAAGAGCATGCCGAGCGACACCGAGTCGAGCAATTCGACGTCGCCGAGATCGACGACCACTCGCGAGCCTGCCCCGCCCGCCGTCGTCGCCTCACGCAGGGCCTGCCGAAATGTCGCGGCCGAAGCCAGGTCGAGCTCGCCGGCCGCGGTGACGAGTTCGGTTTCGCCGTGTCGCGACGAGGTGATCCGAGCAAGCACGATGTGTCCGCGTCCTCAGGAGAAGCGCGGCATCACCTTGTTGGTGATCAGATCGAGCGACTCGAGGATCTGACCGCTCGAATGGATCCCCTGCGGCACGAGGAAGACCAATTCATCGAAGCCCAGTCGGCCCTGCGCCTCCTCGATCTGGCGGGAGATCGTGTCGGGGCTCCCGACGAGCTTGAGGGGCATGCCCTGTCCGAACTGCAGAGCCCATGTCTCCCAGAACCAAGCCATGTCCTCGAACAGGGCCTCCGCTTCGGCGTCGGTCGAGGCGCATACCGCCGTGCCGCCCCACGCACACTCCTGACCACGAGGGACCTCGACCTCGTTGCGCTCGGCCTCTTCCCGGTAGGCCTTCCAGAGGGCGTCGCAGAAGTCGAGCTTGTCGGACAGCACGATCGGGGTCCCGCCGTATCTCGCCCAGAAGACTGCCGAGTCCATGGACATCGTGAAGCCGCCGTAGAGCGGCGGGTGGGGGTCCTGCAGGGGGCGAGGCGCGATCCCCACCTCCCGAATCGTCATGTCGGCGTCCACACCAGCGCCGTAGTCCGAATACACAGTATGAACGTGCGGGTTGCGGTCGTCGGCGGGAAACTTCCAGAACTCACCGTCGTAGCTGAACGTGGGGTTGGTCAGCGCGGTCACCACCACATCGACGAACTCTTCGAAGAAGCGCCTGTTGTACGCATCGACGTCGGTGTCCTTGTTCCACTTGCCGACGGCGGCGAGGTCGTCGCGGATCTTGAACTGCTCGACCCAACGATGTTGATAGCCGCGCACGATTCCGACACCGAGACGCCCCCCGGTCATGTGGTCGAGCGTCACCATCTGCTCTGCCGCGCGCAGCGGGTTGTGGGTGGTCGACACCCAGCCGCACGCAATCGCCCGAAGCCGCTCGGTGTGCTGGGTGATCCACGACGCCATCAGGCCGAGATCGTTGGACGCTTCGAAGCCCTCGACCTGGAGGTGGTGCTCCGGGTGCCCGAAGCCGTACCACCCGTTCCGGTCTGCGTACTGGGCGATGTCGCGGATCTCGGCCAACATCCGCTGGTAGTACTCGTTGTTGAGTCCCGCCAGGCCGGCTTCGAGCTCGTGCCTGCGGCCCATCGTGCAGTACATGAACAGATCGAATTTCATGTGCTCCTCCTCACTCGGATGCGGTGAATGCGAGGCTCAGCTCTGTGAGTCTCAGCTGGCCAGACCATCGACGAGCGACGACGCGAACATCTGGGCGACGTCCTCAACTGTCAGCTCGCCGTCGGGTCGGAACCAGTTGACGCACGAGTTGAGCGCCGAGATCGTCATCCGGGCGACCACCCGGGCGTCGAAGTCGCTGCGGAGAGATCCGTCTTTCTGGCCGGCCCGCATGAGGTCGATCCACACCGTCGCAAACTCGCGAAGCGGAACAGCGAGCGCGGCCCGGGTGGACTTGGGCGCCTCTTCGTAGCAACGGATGTTGGCCCGCGTGTAGTCGCTCTCGGCGACGATTCGGGTGGCATACGCGGCCACCGCGGCGAGCAGCCGGTCGTACCCGTTTGCGTCGGGTCCCTGACCGGCGACGGCGTGACAGATCGCCTCGCTGGCGTGCTCGATGCCGACGCGCAGGACTTCCTCGACGATCGCGTCCTTCGAGTCGAAGTGGTAGTAGAGGCTGCCCGCCTGCATCTGGGCGACCGCGGCGATGTCGGTGAGGGTCGCCGCGGCGTATCCCTCACGGGCGAGAACCTCGGCCGCGGCATGGAGGATGCGCATGCGCGTGCGTTGACCCTTGCGGATTCGCTCGGGCGTCCCGGTCGGCGGTGCGTCGTTCTGTGCTTCGGTGTCGGACATGCTCAGCCGCACAAGCTAGTTGAACAGTCCCTCAGGAGCCGCGCGAAGTGCGGGGTCACCGAAACAACCGCGCCTGACCCCAGCGCGACTGCCTCGCGCGCACGGTCAGTACGTCGCAGAATTGATACAGAACGGCGCCGCCGACGGTGAGCGCGATCACGTAGGTCGCCGCGAGAGCGCCCAGGTCCGGCTCGCGGGCCACGCCCAGCTCAGCGATCACGATGGAGAACTCGCCCCGCGCCACGAGCGCCGCACCTGCCCGCGCCCGACCCGGGCGGCCGATTCCGGCGCGACCGGCAGCGACCCATCCCGTCGCGAGCTTGGTGAGTCCTGTGATCGCGGCCAAAGAGAAGGCGACGACGGCGACCCCGGGGACGAGGCCCGGATCGACCTTGAGCCCGAAGAAGACGAAGAAGACGGCAGCGAAGAGATTTCGCAGGGGAAGAAGTAACCCTCGCGCCTGGGACACGATGTCGCCGGACAGGGCGACACCGATGACGAACGCTCCGACCGCAGTCGAGACGTTTAGGCGATCGGCGATCCCAGCGACGAGCAGCGTGATGCCGAGCAGCGTGAGCAGCAGCGCCTCGCTGGATTGGCTCAATGCGATGGCACTCAGACGATCCCCCCACATGTACGCGATGGCGAGAATCGTCAGAACCGCCGAGAGGGACAGCGCCAGCGCGAGGGTCGTCGCCATCACGGTGTCGCCGAAGAGGACGCCCGACACCAACGGCAGGTAGAGGACCATCGCCAGGTCCTCGATCACCAGCACGCTCAACACGATCGGTGTCTCGCGGTTCCCGACCCGTCCGAGATCGGCCACCAGCTTGGCGACGATTCCCGAACTCGAGATGTAGGTCACCCCGCCGAGGAGCACAGCGACGATGGGATCGAATCCGAGCAGCAGTCCGGCAACGAGGCCGGGCGTGAAGTTGAGGGCGAGGTCGACCAGCCCGCCGAGGGCGGTTCGGCGCATGTTGTCGACGAGCTCGTGAGCGGTGAACTCCAGCCCGAGCATCAACAGCATCAAGATGACGCCGAACTCGGCACCGACCTCGATGAACTCCGCGGAGGCGGACAGCTCGATGATGCCGCCTTCGCCGAACGCCAACCCCGCCAGCAGATAGAGCGGCAGCGCGGGCATGCCAAATCGCCTGGCTACCCGCGCGACGACTGCGAGGCCGAGAATCACGGCCCCGAACTCGATCAGGAGCGGGTCATCGTGCCCGTTCACCTGGCTCGCCGGACGAGAGGAGAGCGGTGGCAGCCTCCACCGCTTCGGGCAGGCCGACGACGATTGCGGTGTTGCCCGCCTGCAGCACCTGGTCGCCACCGGGTACCGGGATCGAGCCGCTCTCGGTCAGCACGCCGACGACACCGGCGCCGGTCCTGGCGCGCAATTGCATCTCGGCCAGGCTCTGTCCGACCACCGCTGAGCGCTCGTGGATCGGGACCCACGAGATCTCGAGGTCGTCGGTGCGCTGCACCGCGTCTTCGAGGTGCTCGACGACGGGACTTCCACCGAGAAGCTCCCCGAGGGTGTGTCCCTCGTCTTGGGTGAGCTCCACGCTCTCGGCGGCTCGATCGGGGTCCCGCTCGTCGTAGATCACGAGATCCCGCCGACCCGAACGGTGCGCGACCACGCCGACCCCCCGACCTCCGTCGGTTCGGACGTCGAAGCGGATCCCTACGCCGGGAAGCTCGGTTTCGGAGATCTCCCTCATGGCCTCACATGCGCCGTCCGCCCGTGGACGTGAGCCGGCGCCGATGCTCGAGGAAGTCCACGAGCACGTAGTCGCCCAGGTTGTGCGGGCTGGTGAAGAAGGCTCGCCCACCATTCATCTGGGTCATCTTCTCGACGAAGGACCGCAGATAGCTGTTGGGATCGAGCATGAACACGTTGATGCGGATGTCCTCACGGGTCGCACGCGCCACCTCTTTGAGCGTGGCCTCGACCGTCTCGGGCACCGGCGGGTAGTTGAAGTACGGCCGCCCGTCGGGACCCAGATGTGCTGTGGGTTCGCCGTCGGTGATCATGATGATCTGCTTGGTACCGCTCTGGCTGGCCAAGAGACGCCTGGCGATCATGAACCCGTGTTGCATGTTGGTGCCGTATGCGAAGTCCCAGGAGACCTCGGGGAGCTGCTGCGGCTTGAGCTCCTGGGCCGATTCGGCGAATCCGACGATGCCGAGGTAGTCGCGCGGGTACTGGCTCGAGATGAGCGAGTGCAGCGCCATCGTGACCTTCTTGGCCGGAAGGAAGTTGTCGCGCATGGGCATCGACAGCGACAGGTCGAGCATCAGCACGGTGGAGGCGCGTGAGTTGAGCTCGGTGCGCTCGATCTCGAAGTCGTCCGGGGTGAGCTTGACCGGTGTCCCCGAGCCCTGACGCCCGATGGCGTTGCGCACGGTCTGCTCGATGTTGAGGTTGAAGTTGTCGCCGAACTCGTAGGCCTTGGTCTCGTACGCCCGCTCGTGGCCGATGCCGGTCTTGGCGACGCGGTGCTGGCCGACCTTGTCGTCCATCAACTTGTTGAAGAGGTCTCCGAGCGCGTTCTGACCGATGCGGCGAAGCGCACGCGGCGTGAGCTCCAGGCGCCCCTCCTTGTTCTCGGCCAGCCCTGCGTCTTCGAGCATGCGGGCCATCTCGCTCAGCCGTTCGAGCGCTTCGGCCGACTCTCGCCCGAGGAGCTCTTCGACGCGGTCGATGTCCACCTCGGCCAACGCGCCGGGGTTGGTGGCGTTCTGCAGCATTCGCTGCAGCGAGTCCATGTCGCCCAGCTGCTGCATGAGGTCGGTCGCCTCGCTCATCGAGAGCGGGTCCTGTCCGCCGAACTGCTCGCTGCGGTCCCATCCCATGTCTGGGAAGGCGTTCTGCAGGTTCTGGGCGAGCTGCTGAGCCTGCCACTGGAGGTCCATGTCCTCCATGAGCTGCCCGGCCAATTCCTGGAGCTGCTGACGCTGTTCGGGCGTCATCGAGTTCATCATCGCCTGCATGGCGGCCATGCGCTCGGCCATGATCTCGAGCAGTTCGTCGAGGGTCTCGGGGTTCTCGGGGAAGAACTGCCCGTGGCGTTCCATGAAGCCCTCGAAGTCGGGCTCTTCGCCCCGTTCGCGCTGCTCGAGCATCTGGTTGAGCTCGGCCATCATGTCCTTCACGGCCTGAAGCGATTCTTCGTCCATGTTCCCCATAGCGCCCGCCATCTGGTCGAACATGGACTGTGCGACCTCTTGCTTCAGTCGCTCCATCAGCTCCTCGAACTGCTGACGGGCCTCGGGCGACACGAAGTCGTAGTTCTGCAGATCGCGCACCTTGCCCGCGAGATCGGGCGGCAGGAAGTCGAGCTGGAGATTCTTGTCCTGCGCAGACTGTTCGGCGATCTCGGCCCGTCGTTCGTCGCCTGACGCCTCCGCCTGGTCGACGAAGTCCTCGAGCGCATCGCGCTCCTCGGCGACAACGTCGTCGAGTTCTTGGCTGATCTCGTCGTAGATGCCGCCGAGATCGAACTGATCGAGCATCTCCTGGCGACGTTCGCGCAGCTGGTCGAGCATGTCCCGGAGACCCTGCATCCGGTTGCCCTCTTGATCCTCGAAGCCCTGCTGCATGAGCCGGCGCATCGCGGCGTTGAGGTCGCCGTGGTAGAGCAGGTCGTCGGTGAGCTCCTTGAAGAGCCCGTCGGCGTCGTAGTCGAAACCCGCTTGGGTTCCGTCCCAGGCCGAGTACTTGAACCGGGCCCCTTCCCGCTTCTTGCGTCGCCTGAGGATCGCCATGTGCCGAGGCTAGCGGCGGCCGCTCCCCCCATGACCCGACCGAGGAGTTTGCTCACATCGCGTCGGGCGTGCGCCGATCAGGGATGAGTGGGACCGCGGGACCTTCTCAGCCGCTGGGCGCCGTTCGTAGCGCTTCTCGTTGCACTGTCGCTGACAGCGACCGCGACGTTCTGGCGCGGCCGCGCCGTGGGCCGGGATCGCGACCGCGCCACGACTTCGGCAGAAGACCACTTCCTCGACGTCGTTGCAGACTTCGAGCGACGGGTCAATGAGGGCCAACGCGAGCTCGAGCTCGTCCTTTTGGCGCTCGGTCCCGTCGAACACGACAGCGAGGCCCTCGCGGCGCACCTCGCTCAGCTCGGTGCCTTGGAGCTGCAGGGCATCGAGGCGGTGATCCACGACTTCGAGGGAACCGTCATCGTCGTCGACATCGGGACCTCCGGAGTCGGCGACCTCCTGGTGCCGGCCCTCCCACAGCCGCGACCCGACGAGATGACACTCATCGGTGCCACCGCCCCCTCTGGCGACTACGTGGTCGCGAGCCGCCGCAACGTGGACGGGCCGACCCACCACATCGTGATGCGCCGCGCGCAGTTCTTGCTCGCGACCGATGGTCACCAGGGCCACCACGTGAGCGCCTCGCTTCGGGCGACCGATGCTTTGCAGGAGATCGCTATCGACGTCGACCACCACATGGGGCCCGAGGACGACCATGGGGGCCACGGCGACACGAGCAGCCACGCAACCGCAGATGACCACCACGCCACGCCAACCGAGAACGGCACAGACACGCAGTCTCATCCGTCGACGTCGACTCACGAGCACGCCGACGACATCGTGCACGCACACGGCGAGGACAGGTTCGGTGTCGAACGTGACATCGAGATCTTCGGCGTCCCGTGGACCCTCGAAGTTCACTCCGGTCGAGGCTTCATCGAAGCGGCCGAGAGCCGCGAAGCATTCGTGATCGGGATGCTCGGCACGGCGCTCAGCCTGGCCCTGTTCGTCATCATCAGGCGGCTCGTCGCCGCCCGTCGGTCCGCCGAGCTCGCCGTTGAGACCACGTCGGCCCGTTTCATCACAGGCTTCGAACGGTCGCCGATCGGTGTCGTCGAGCTCGACGACGACGGCCGCGTCATCAACCTCAACTCCGCCGCCGAGGAGCTTCTCGGCCAACCCGCCGAGTCGCTCATCGGACACGAGTTCGCGGAGCTGTCAGACCCCACGACCCGCCCCCTCGTCAAAGGCGACATCGAGGCGATCAACACAGGCAGCGGCCTGGCGCGTTCTGAGGTGAAGTTCCGATCGCATGCGGGCCACGAGCTCTGGGTACACCAGACCGCCTCCCCGATCGCCGGGCTCGACGGCGAGAACCACGTGTTGGTTCAGCTCGTCGACGTGAGTGAGGAGCGATGGGCGCACCAGGCGCTCAAGGAGCAGGCCCTCCACGACTCGCTCACGGGCCTCCCCAATCGGACGCTGCTCCAGCAGCGCCTTCAAACGGCACTCCTGCGCCGACTCCGCGGCGAGGGGGCAGCAGCGGCGATGTTCGTCGACCTGGACCGCTTCAAACACGTCAACGACAACCTCGGCCACAACACCGGCGACCTCCTCCTCACCGAGATCGCTGGCCGCCTCGTCGCTGCCGTGAGACCAGGTGACACGGTCGCAAGGTTCGGCGGCGACGAGTTCGTGATCATCTGTGAGGGCCTGACCGGTCACATCGTCGCCGAGCGCCTCGCCCGTCGCGTTCTCGAGTCGGTCCGCGAGCCCGTCGAGCTCGACGGCCTGACCGTGCGGCCCACCGCGTCCATCGGCGTGGCCGTCGCCGGCCCCGACGACGACGCGGAGGCGGTCCTTCGCGACGCGGATCTCGCCATGTATCAGGCAAAGGACGCCGGTCGAGACCGCGTGGTGATGTTCGACGGTGAGATGAGGGCTGCCCTCGTCCACCGGGTGCGCATCGAGCACGACTTCCGTACCGCCATCGATCAGGGCGAGCTCCGCCTCCACTATCAGAGCGTCTGGGCCGACGGAGGTCGCCAGCTCGTGGGCTTCGAAGCCCTGGTGCGTTGGGAACACCCCGAGTTGGGGCTTCTCTCCCCGGGGGAGTTCCTCCCCATCGTCGAGAGCGTCGGTCTCGCAACAGCCATCGACGACTGGGTGCTCGACTCGGCCACCAAGCAGCTGGTCGACTGGGAACGACAGCTCGATGGTGCTGGGGACTGGTGGATGACGGTCAACTGCTCACCGAGCAACTTCGCCGATGTCACCTATGCCGGCCGCGTCATCGGTCGGCTGAAAGAACTCGGCCTGGCGCCCGAACGACTGATCATCGAGATCACCGAGAACGCCATCCTCGATGGCGTCGATCGCACCCGCGAGGCGATCGACCGCCTGCGCCGCGCAGGTGTCCGACTGGCGATCGACGACTTCGGAACCGGCTACTCGTCACTCAGCCAGGTGACCTCGTTCCCGTTCGACATCGTGAAGATCGATCGTTCGCTCGTAGGCGGGGTCGTCGAAACCACCGGGATGGAGGTCGTCCGCACGATCGTGGAGATGGCCAGCGCACTGGGTATGGCGACGGTGGCGGAGGGCGTCGAGGACGAGGTGACGCTCGACATCCTCGAGGACATGAACGTCGACTTCTTCCAGGGATTTCATCTCGGTCGGCCGGTCAGCGCCGCTGCGATCGCCGAGGACGACGCAGCCCTCGCTGGAGTCCAGCCAAGGAGCTGACGTCTGGAGTTCGCCTGATCAACCGCGCCCGCGGTATGTGGCGCGGACGCCGACGGCCTCTTTGTTGAGGCGCTTCGACAGGTGCAGTCCCTCGAGGATCAATTCGACCGCGCTGGCCAGTACCGCCGGGTCTGCCGAGTCGGTGAGTTCGCTCGCCGCGACCGCGAGCGCGGCGTTGCCTGCGAGGAGGTCGGCATAGTCGTTGGAGGCCACGTCGTCGCCGGTGTGGACGACTGCACCGCCGTCGAAGCTCTCGACCACCGGGGCCAGGTCCTCCGGGGAGAAGCGGCCCTTGAACACTTCGAGGACCGCCGCCTTCAGCATTGTCTCGACGATCACGCCGTCGCGACCTTCTTCGATCGACTCGATCTCGACCTTGCCGCCCGTCGATGACATCAGGGCCTCGAGATCGCTGACCCGTGGGACCACCTTGGTCTCGCCTCGCTGCAGCGAGCGGCGGGCCGCGTTGGCGACGAGGGTCTCGCGGTTGGTGACCGTCATACGGACGGACACGCCCGACCGCTGATTCACCTGCGGGCTGGACCGGGCGACGTGGCTGAAGGTCGCCACGATCTCGCTCATGAACTCCGGCACCTCGACCTCGATGCCGTCCGCCACGAGCGGCGTCGCCTCCTGCTCGGCGATGTCCATCTCCGTCTCGACCTCGAGCGGGTAGTGGGTACGGATCTGGCTGCCGAAGCGGTCCTTGAGCGGGGTGATGATCCTGCCGCGGTTGGTGTAGTCCTCCGGGTTTGCAGAGGCCACGAGCAAGACGTCGAGCGGAAGCCGGACCTTGTACCCGCGGATCTGCACGTCTCGTTCCTCGAGCACGTTGAGCAGACCCACCTGGATCCGCTCGGCGAGGTCCGGGAGCTCGTTGATGGCAAAGATGCCGCGGTTGGTTCGGGGGACGAGCCCGTAGTGCAAGGTGAGCTCGTCGGACAGGTAGCGACCCTCGGCCACCTTGATCGGGTCCACCTCACCGATGAGGTCGGCGATCGACGTGTCGGGTGTGGCGAGCTTCTCGCCGAAGCGCTGGCTGCGATGAGCCCAGTCGACCGGCGTGTCGTCACCGTGCTCTTCGACCAGATCCTTGGCGTGTTTCGAGATCGGCTCGTAGGGATCGTCGAAGATCTCGCTGCCCGCGATGTAGGGCATCCACTCATCCAGCAGCTCGACCATCGACCGGATCATCCGCGTCTTGGCCTGGCCACGCTCACCCAAGAACACGACGTCGTGACCGGCGAGCACCGCATTCTCGAGTTGCGGCAACACCGTGTTCTCATAGCCCAGCACACCGTCGAACAGCGCCTCCCCCGCGGAGATCTTCGCCACGGCGTTGCGACGCATCTCCTCCTTGACGGGAAGGGATTCCCAACCCGCCTTGCGCAGTTCTCCGACAGTCGTGGGTTGCGTCATGCGGGGCACCCTACCGGCCCTGCTGTCCCGCTTCGCTCTAGAGCGTTCCGGCAATATCCCCCGCTCCGCTCGGGGCGCGCACGCAGCCTGCGACGTCCGCGCCCCACGGCTGCAGGTGCCCTCGGACGCTCACAGCGAACGACAAGCCTGCGCAGACCCACGGGTCGGCCGGGCGGGCCGTGGCAATCCGCAGACGAGCGAGCGCAGCGAACGAGGATTGCGGCAAGTGACAGCAGGTGAACAACCACGGGCGGCCACTACCGTCCCTGGCGTGTCGACCTGGGACCACCAGCAGCGCAGTACCTCGCTCGCGGGAACGTGGCTGGTGACGCGGGCCGATGAAGCCGGGCGGCGGACCGTGGCCGATGTCGACTTGGACACATCGGATTGGGTTCCCGCCGAGGTTCCCGGTCATTGGCGCCATTCGGAGGGATTACAAGACGCCGACGCTGTCCTCTACCGCCACCGGTTCGACACGTCGCAGGCCACAGGACGTCGCAGGTGGCTGTCGATCGACGGTCTCTGTTACCAGGGCGACATCTGGCTCGACGGTGCCTACCTGGGTGACACCGAGGGCTACTTCGTCCCGCACGTCTTCGACGTCACCGAACTGCTGAACGGTCGCCGTGAGCATCTCCTCGCGATCGAGGCCACGTGTTCGCATCCCGGGGATCGCCTCGACAAGCGGAACATCACCGGGATCCTCCAGCACAGCGATGTTCTCGACGACGAGCTCAACCCTGGCGGGCTGTGGCGTGAGGTTCGCATCGAGGAGACGGGTCCCGTCCGGATCGACGATCTGCGGGTGCTGGCACTGGAGGCGGACAGCGACCGCGCGATCCTGCGGTTCAGCGCCACGCTCGACAGCGCAGCGACCCATCGGGCACGCGTGATCTCGCTCGTCGACCCGGCATCGGACCACGACGGGGAAGGTGCCGCGGCGAGCCATGAGCAGGAGTTGGTGCTGTCTCGCGGTCGCAACGAAGTCGAGTGGCACGTGGCCGTGGAGTCACCGGACCTGTGGTGGCCGCGCGCCCTCGGTGCGCAGCCGCTCTACGACGTCAAGGTCACCGTGTCTGTCGAGAACCCGGTGTCCGTCGAGAACCCGGTCTCTGCCGGGGGCGAGGTCAGCCATGTCCGCAAGCGGAGGACCGGCCTGCGGACCTTCGAGCTCCGCAACTGGATCGCGTCGGTCAATGGGGAGCGCCTGTACCTCAAAGGATCCAACCTCGGGCCGACGTCGATCGACCTCGCAGCGACCACACCGGCGCATCATCGACGCGACCTAGCGATGGCTGCCGACGCCGGCCTCGACCTGGTGCGGGTCCACGGCCACGTGGCGGCACCCGACCTCTACCGCGATGCCGATCGCATCGGAATGCTGGTGTGGCAGGACTTTCCCCTCCAGTGGGGTCACTCGCGATCGATCCGTCGGGAGGCGGTCCGCCAGGCCGGCCAGCTCGTCACCCAGCTCGGACATCACCCCTCTGTCGTCATCTGGAACGGCCACAACGAGCCGGGACGCGTGGGCCATCGACCGGGCAGGCGCGTGGATGCGGCCGCCGGTCACGGCGTGCGGCGCGGGTTGTGGAGCGCGCAGGCTCCGTCGTGGAACCGCAGCATCATCGATCGTTCGGTCCGTCAAGCGCTCCGAACGGCTGACCCGACGCGTCCAGCGATCGCGCACTCGGGGGTCGCCCCCCATCTCCCCCAGCTCGACGGAACCGACAGCCACCTCTATCTCGGGTGGCGATCCGGTGCCGTCGACGACCTGGCGTCGGTGGCCGCGCGGATGCCCCGACTGGTCCGCTTCGTCTCGGAGTTCGGCGCGCAAGCGCTCCCCGACGACGACGAGCTGGCTGCGGCCTTCAGAGACGAGTTTCCCGGGGTCGATGCGGCGACCCTGGCCCGGCTGGGCGGCCAGCTCGAACTCCTCGAAAGGCACACGCCGCCGAGCGCTTCTCCCGACTGGAGCGCATGGGTGGAGGCGACCCAGCGGCGCCAGGCCCACGTGATCAAGCACACGATCGAGATTCTCCGCGTGCTCAAGTACCGGCCCAACGGGGGTTTCTGCCAGTTCTTGTTGGCCGATGCGCTGCCGTTCATCACCCCCTCGGTGCTCGACCACGAGCGGCGGCCGAAACTGGGATGGCCGGCGCTCTCGGCGGCATGCCGTCCGGTGATTCCGGTCGCGGATGTCCATCGCGAGGCACTACCGACGGGCACACACACATGCGCGCTCCACGTTGTGAGCGACCTGCGATCCGACATCGGCGACGCGACGATCACCGCCCGATGGCGGGCCACCGGCACCGAAGAACGGACATGGGCCTTCCACGGGCGCTTCGAAGCGGACTCGGTGTCGCGTGTGGCCAAAATCCGGCTCGCGGCCCCCGAAAGCGGCGATGGCCATCTCACCCTCAGGCTGCAAGCCAAGGACCTGGTGGTCGACAACTCCTACGAGGTCACCATCACATCGCGCGGAGCCCCACGCAGTAGCTGACGAGCCCGAGCAACCGGTCGAATCGGCGACGGCCAGCACTGGGCGATACGGTGAACCCGACCACCCCAGAGAGCACCAGGAGGATGCCGCCGATGGCAGCTCCAACGAGGAATCCGGCGGGCTCGACGCCGGTCTTCAAGACCAAGCGCGAATGGCCGTTCCCGCTCAACATCTACCAGTCGTCTGTCGGACGCAAGTGGGTGATGGCCCTCACCGGCATCGGCCTCCTGGGCTTTGTGATCGCGCACATGGTGGGCAACCTCCACGTGTACGAGGGCCCAGCGCGAATGCACGAGTACGCCGAATCGCTTCGAACGCTCGGCGGCGGCCTCATCCCGAAGCACTGGATCCTGTGGGCGATGCGCTTCGGCCTCATCGCGATGTTCGCGCTGCACATCCACAGCGCCTACTCGCTGAAGGAGCGCAGCAGGAAGGCCAGCGACAAGGCCGACTTCATGGGGGGCGAGAAGAAGTACGCCTCCAAACGGGACTACGTGGCGGCCAACTACGCCAGCCGCACGATGCGCTGGACCGGCCCGATCATTCTTCTCTACCTGTTCTTCCACCTCGCCGACCTCACCTGGGGCTGGTGGCTGGGCGACGACTATGTGCGGGGTGATCCGTACCACAACGTCGCGGAGAGCCTCGGCAACCTGCCGATCGCGATCATCTACATCGCGGCCAACGTGGCGCTCGCGATCCACATCTTCCACGGCACCTGGAGCCTGTTCCAGAGCCTCGGCATCAACAACCCCAAGTTCAACGCCCTGCGCCGCAACCTGGCGACAGTCGTGGCGGGCGTGATTCTCATCGGCAACCTGAGCTTCCCGATCCTGACCCAGGCCGGTCTGATCGACGAGGACAACAGGGAATGTCGGGTCAACGACACCGAGGGACTCGAGTGTCTGCAGTTCCAGGCGGAGGACCACTGATGACCGCGAACAGCTCACAGCTTGATCCGAAGACTCCCACCGGCCCGATCGAGGACCGCTGGGAAAATCACAAGTTCTCGACGAAGTTGGTCAACCCCAACAACAAGCGGAAGTTCGAGATCATCGTCGTTGGCACCGGCCTCGCCGGCGCGTCGGCGGCCGCATCGCTGAGCGAGCTCGGGTACAAGGTGAAGGCTTTCACTTTCCACGACTCGCCCCGTCGTGCGCACTCGATCGCGGCGCAGGGCGGCATCAACGCGGCGAAGAACTACACCAACGACGGCGACTCGGTTCACCGCCTCTTCTACGACACTGTGAAGGGCGGCGACTTCCGCAGTCGCGAGTCCAACGTGCACCGTCTCGCCGAGGTGTCGGTCAACATCATCGACCAGGCAGCGGCGCAGGGTGTTCCCTTCGCCCGTGAGTACGGCGGCCTGCTCGACAACCGCTCGTTCGGTGGCGCGCAGGTGTCGAGAACCTTCTACGCGAGAGGCCAGACCGGCCAGCAGCTGCTGCTCGGCGCCTACCAGGCGCTGATGAAGCAGGTCGCGGCGGGTGGCGTCGAGCTGTGGACCAAGACCGAGATGCTCGACCTCGTCGTCAAGGACGGCCAGGCGTGCGGCATCGTGACCCGCGACCTGGTGAGCGGCGAGATCATGTCGCACTCGGCGCACGCCGTCGTCCTCGCCACCGGCGGGTACAGCAACGTCTACTACCTCTCCACCAACGCGATGGCCTGCAACGTCACCGCCGCGTGGCGCGCCCACCGCAGGGGCGCCTTGTTCGCCAACCCCTGCTACACGCAGATCCACCCCACGTGCATCCCGGTCAGCGACGAGTTCCAGTCGAAGCTGACGCTGATGTCGGAGTCGCTCCGCAACGACGGCAGGATCTGGGTGCCGGAGGCGTTCGACGACGCACGGTCACCCGACCAGATCCCCGAGGGCGAGCGCGACTACTACCTCGAGCGCAAATACCCGGCGTTCGGCAACCTCGTCCCCCGCGACGTGGCCAGCCGCAACGCCAAGACCGTGGTCGACCAAGGCAAGGGCGTCGGGGCGCTGAAGAACGGCGTGTACCTCGACTTCTCCGCGGTCATGGAGCGCGACGGCGAAGATGCGGTCCGGGCGAAGTACGGCAACTTGTTCGACATGTACGAGCGCATCGCCGGCGAGGATCCCTACAAGGTGCCGATGCGCATCTACCCCGCGATCCATTACACGATGGGTGGCGTCTGGGTGGACTACAACCTCGAGACCACCATTCCCAACTGCTACGCGATCGGTGAGGCCAACTTCTCCGACCACGGCGCCAACCGCCTCGGCGCGTCTGCGTTGATGCAGGGGCTGGCCGACGGCTACTTCGTTCTTCCCTACACGATCGGCGGCAACCTGGCCGACCGGCTCGGCGAGTCGCTGGTCGGCACGGACGACGAGGCGTTCGTCGATGCCGAGAAGGCGGTCGAGGACCAGACGGCGAAGTTCCTCGACACCAACGGCACCCGTTCGGTCGACTGGTTCCACCGGGAGCTGGGCAAGGTCCTCTGGGAGTACTGCGGCATGGAGCGCACCGAGGAAGGCCTGCAGAAGGCACTCACGGAGATCCCCGCTCTGGAGGAGGAGTTCCACAAGGACGTCCGAGTCCCCGGCTCGGGCGACAACCTCAACTCGAGCCTCGAGAAGGCCGGCCGGGTGGCCGACTTCTTCGAGTTGGCCAAGTTGCTGGCCCGCGACGCGCTCGAGCGCGAGGAGAGCTGCGGCGGTCACTTCAGGGCCGAGCACCAGACCGAAGACGGCGAAGCCAAGCGCGACGACGACAACTTCATGCACGTCGCCGCGTGGGAGTGGCAGGGCGACGGCAACGACCAGATCCGCCACGCCGAACCGCTCATCGCCGAACACGTCCAGCCGAGCACGAGGAGCTACAAGTGAGCGAGCTGAACCTCACCCTCAAGATCTGGCGCCAGGAAGGCCCCAACGCTGAGGGTCACTTCGAGACCCACGAGATGACGGGCATCAGCACCGACATGTCGTTCCTCGAGATGCTCGACATCGTCAACGAGAACCTCACCGAGGACGGCAAAGTGCCGGTGGAGTTCGATCACGACTGCCGCGAGGGCATCTGCGGCACGTGCGACCTGATGATCAACGGTCAAGCGCACGGTAGCGAGAAGGCCACGACGACCTGCCAGCTGCATATGCGCAAGTTCCAGAGCGGGCAGACGATCACCGTCGAGCCGTTCCGGGCCAAGGCCTTCCCGGTCGTGAAGGACCTCGTGGTCGACCGGTCGGCGTTCGATCGCATCATCGAGGCCGGCGGCTACATCTCGGTCAACACGGGTGCGGCGTCGGACGCCAATCTCACCCGCGTGCCCAAGGAAGCGTCGGACACCTCGTTCGACGCCGCAGCCTGCATCGGGTGCGGAGCGTGCGTGGCAGCGTGCCCCAACTCAGCAGCTCAGCTCTTCACGTCGGCCAAGCTGGCCCACCTCAACCTGATCCCCCAGGGTCAGGCGCAGCGGTGGGATCGCACCGAGGCCATGGTCGACACGATGGAGCAGTTCTTCGGGTCATGCACCAACCATGGCGAGTGCCACGAGGCCTGCCCGAAGGAGATCAGCCTCGACTTCATCGCGTTCATGAACCGCGACTACGTCAAGGCCAAGCTCAAGAACCGAAAGCTCGCCGGCCAGGCCAGCTGACCCCGAGTCACAGACGGCCACCCGTGGCCTGGAACCACTCCACCTCGCCCACACCGAGTCCCGCGGGAATGACTCCGCGGCGCGCCCGGTTCCTGGTGGGTGCGTGGGGTTGCGTTCGCTCTCGGCTGTTCCGCCCTGATGCTCGCGGCGTGCGCGCCTGACCTCACCCCCACCGAGGCGGACCAGCAACCAGGCGCCCAGACGACCGCACCAGAGGCCCCGGGGCCCGGTGCCCCGCCCGGGCCGTCGTTCAGCGTCGCGCTCCCCCCTCCGGATCTCTATGACCCCGAGCAGACAGCTGACACCCTGCCGCGCGGGTATCGGCCGTCACTTCCCCGCGACGCGATCTTCCCCGTGTACGACCCGTCGTTCGTCGCCGCCACCGATGCGGGGTGGAACGACGACATCCTGGTGATCGGTGTCGACCTCGATGGCGAGGCGCGCGCCTACCCCGTGGGCTTTCTCAATCGCCGCGAGCTCGTCATCGACATGCATCGCGGTATCCCCACCCTCGTCACCTGGTGACCGATCTGCGCAACGGCGATGGTTCATCGCCGCGAGATCGACGGGCAGGAGCTCGTGTTCGGCAACCAGGGCGCGCTCTACAAGAACGCGATGACGCTGTTCGACCACGACACCGGGTCCGTCTGGAGTCAACCGTTCGGTGAGGCGATCCTCGGACCTCGCACCGGCGCGGTCATGGAGTTGCTTCCGAGCCAGATGACCACGTGGGGGGCGTGGCGGGAGCTCCACCCCGACACCTGGGCACTCGACGCACCGGGACCACGCTCGGGATTCGACCTCGCGGTGATGTCGGTGATGGTGGAGTTCGGGGACGAGGCGGTTCAGTACCCGATTCACCTGCTGCGTGCCGGGCTCGTGGCGAACGACGAAGTCGCAGGCCTCGAAGTCGCCGTGCTCGTGGACCCCGCCGATCCCGATCGCTGGTCCGTGTTCAGCCGCCGCCTCGACAACGACGTGGTGGAGCTGGAGCTGCGGGACGGCGCGCTCGTCGACACAGTGTCCGGCACCGGATTCGACCCGGCGACCGGGAGGGGACTCTCGGGCCCGCTGGCCCATCAGACCCTCGACCAGCTCCCCGGCTTCACCGTCTTCCCCTGGGAGTACGCCCAGCTCTGGCCTGAAGGCCGGACATGGGACCCCACGAGTTGAGCAACTCGGTGTCAGGCACCGGGTTGCTCAACTCCGGGCGCGCTGGTCAGCCCTTCACGTAGTCGTAGTACGTGACCTTGTAGGGCTGGGTGCTGATGTCGGCGATGCCATCCATGTCGCCGCGCTCGGTGCGCCAGGCCAGATAGGCCTCGTAGTTCTCCCGGGTGGCCCACTGCTCGAGGACGAGGACCCGGTTGGTGTCGTCCTGATCTCGGACCACGGAGATTTCTTCGCAGCCCTCGAAGGCGCGGGTGTCGACCAGCATCTGGCCGAATCCACCGACCACCGCGTCAGCGACTTCGGGTTTGAGGTTGAGTTCGAGAATGACCTTGATGCTCATTCCTCGACCGTAGACCCCCAGGCTGGCGGCGTCACCCGGTACTGGTGTCGGGCTGCGGGGCCGCCGTGGTGGTCGTTCCCTCATCGCCTGCTGAGGGAACAGAGGTGTCGGGGCTCGACGCGCCGCTCGAGTCTGGAGTGGTCCCATCGGGCGCCGACTCTCCCGCGGAGGAGGCGGGCACGGAGTCGTCGGGAACAGACGAATCCGGGATCGATCCGTCCGGAGTCGACGTGTCGGTCGACACGCCTCCTCCCTCGGCGCCGGGCCAACCGGTGAACAGCAGCACAACGAAGATCGCGGTGATCACGAGGGCCAGGACCTGGAATCGATCGATGATGCTCTTGAGCGTCATGTTCCCTCCTCAGAACGACGGGAAGCCGCTGTCGGACCAGAACCAGACGGATCCGGTGAAGAACAGCACGACCAGCGCCGTGAACACGGTCCCGCCCAGCACGGGGAGCAGGAGCCTTGGGCTCTCGCGTGAGCGGAGAACGAAGATCTTGGATGCGAGCGCTCCGTAGAAGATGCAGCCGGCGAGCGAGTGGACGAGCGTCCTCCCGTCTTCGTGGCCGCCGTTGAAACCGAACGTCCACAGGCACGAATACGCCACCGGGACGGTGACCACGAAAGCCAGCGTTCCACTGAGGCGGTGGAGTTGTCCGAACCATTCCGGCGGCTCGGCCGGGAAGGGGATGCGGCCGTACATGCGCAGGGCCGTGACGAGTTGAACCACCGCGAGCAGCACGGCGATCGTCGTGAGCCACACCTTCATCTCGAGCGATCCGCTGAAGATCAGAGAGAACGTGGACTTCTGCGACGGGTCGTGAATCGCCCCGTAGGCGCCGAGCCCCACTGCGACGGCGGCACCGATCACAAACGCAGTCAGCCCGACCTTTCGCACTTCGGCCGTGGACGTCATGAATGCTCCCCCGCTACCGGAAACCTCTGGGACAGGGAGTCATACGACCACCGGAGCCAAACGGTTCACCGAGCCACGATCACCGATACCGACGATCGAACTGCCACAATCTTGAGCCATGGCAGGCGGCAGTACCAAGGCGATCATCGCGGCGTTCTTTGCGAACCTCGGGATCGCGATCGCCAAACTCGTCGGATTCTTCATCACACGGAGTTCGTCGATGCTGGCCGAGAGCATCCACTCCTTCGCCGACACGAGCAACCAGGCCCTCTTGCTGTACGGCGGACGGGCCGGCCAGAGGACGGCGACCCAGCGCCACCAGTTCGGCTTCGGGCGCGAGCGCTTCTTCTGGTCGTTCGTGGTGGCGATGGTGCTGTTCTCGCTGGGCTCGCTGTTCGCCATCTACGAGGGCATCGAGAAGATCCGACACCCCCACGAGATCGGCAGCCCAGGAGTAGCGATCGGCATCTTGCTGTTCGGCATCGTTCTCGAAGGCGGCTCGCTACGGACCGCGATCGTCGAATCGCGGCGCGTCAAGCGAGACGACCAGTCCTGGTGGGACTTCATCCGCAATTCCCGGTCACCCGAGCTTCCCGTGGTCTTGCTTGAGGACTGGGGTGCGATGTTCGGCCTCGTGCTGGCGCTCGGGGCGGTCTCGATCAGCGTCGGATTCGATGCCCCGGTGTGGGACGGCATCGGCACGCTGACGATCGGCGTACTGCTGGGCGTGATCGCTGTGATCCTCGCGATCGAGATGAAGAGTCTGCTCATCGGTGAGGCGGCGACCCTCCAGGACCAAGGGGCCATCGAGGACGCGATCGAAGCAGGCGACGACGTCGACCGTCTCATCCACATTCGGACCCAACACATCGGACCCGAGGACATCCTCGTCGCCGCGAAGGTGCACTTCACAACGGGTTTGACCACCACGGAGCTGGCGGATGCGATCGATGCCGCCGAGGCCCGCGTGCGCGCCGCGGTGCCGATGAGCCGCCTGATCTATCTCGAACCCGATCTCTACGAAGAGAACTACCCAGACGGCGACGATCACGCCGGCGACGCAGAGACCCACTGAGGTCCCGCCACAAGCCCACATCGCCTGCTAGGACACTGACGTGAAGTTACGGGGGAGCGGCCTTGTCGCGGTCGCGATCGTGGCCCTGCTCATGAGCAGCTGCGGATCGTCCCTCGAGGACGGCGTCGCGGCCCCCGGGGTGGACGAACCGACGCCCGCCGGTCTCCCGACATCGTTGGGCCTGTGTGCGGCGTACCTCGGCGCTGTTGTCGCGGACACGGCTGAGGGACCCCAGAGGCTTGGTGACGCCTTCGACACCGAAACGCCGCCTGGGGTCGTCGTTGCTCTCGAGACCCTCGTCGCGTTGGCCGATGCTTCCGATCCCAGCGTGGACGACGAGTTCACGATCGACGAGGCATGGGGAACGATCGCCGGCTACGTGAAGCCGCAGTGTCACGACCAGTGGCGCCGTGGCGCGACAGGTGCCTCGAGTCCGCTCGAGACGGCAACCGCATTCGCCGCTGCGCTACGCAGCGGTGACATCGAACAGATGCGGACCCTCGGCGCCGCGAACGCGGTGGCCAGCCTCGACCCACTCGCCGGATCGGCGGTGGATCTCGGCCCCGTCACAACGGTCGGCTTCGAGCTCCTCTTCGACGATCGGGCCGCGACCTGTGTGTTCTACGAGGGCTTCATCGACGACTGCACCTGGACGGGGTGACAGAACGGTCAGGACCGGCTTGCATGCCAGGCGTCGAGGCGAGTGAGCACCTCGTCCTCGCCGAGCACTCCCTCGGAGCGCTTCAGCTCGAGGAGGAACTTCAGGGCATCGCCGACGTCTCGACCGGGACCGATTCCGAGATGCTCCATCACCCGGTCTCCGTCGATTTCGGGGCGCTCGGCACGTCGAGCTTCTTCGCGGGCGAGGCGGGCGATGCGCGCCTCGAGGTCGTCGAGGGCCTCGTGAAGCGCGGCGACCCGCTTGGGGTTGCGGGAGGTGCAGTCCGATCGCACGAGATCGTTGAGATCGCCGAGCAGCGCGCCGCCGTCGCGGGCGTAGCGACGAACCGCCGCGTCAGACCAGCCGTCCGCGTACCCCTTGAAACGCCCGGAGAGAAACACCAACCGGCTGACCTCGGCGGTCAGGTGCTCGTCGTATCCGAGGCGCGGCATCACCTTCTTGGTCATGCGGGCGCCGACGGCCTCGTGGTGGCGAAACGTGACCCCGCCGTGGTCATAGCTCCTGGTGCGGGGCTTTCCGATGTCGTGGAACAGCGCGGCCAGCCGGACCCGCAGTCGCGATGGGGCCTGGGCCGTTACGGCAATCGTGTGACTGAGGACGTCCTTGTGGCGGTGGATGGGGTCCTGTTCGAGCCGGAGCTCGGGCAGCTCCGGGAGGTGGTCGTCGGCCCAACCGGTGTCGACGAGGTCCCACAACGGCTTGCGCGGATCGTCGACGACGAGCGCAGCGGACAGGGTTTCGGCAGGCGAACTCATGTCGAAATCACACGCTTGCAACTACCACCGATATGGGACAAGGTTGACGACCGCAGGGTAGAGGCACAGGTCGGGGCTGCAAATTGGCGCGTTCGTTCGTCCATCTCCACACCCACACCGAGTATTCGATGCTCGACGGCGCAGCGCGAGTGACCGACGCGGTCGCGGCGGCGGCCGCCGACGGGCAGCCGGCGCTGGGCATCACCGATCACGGCAACATGTACGGGGTCCTCGACTTCTACAAGGAGTGCGGCAACCAGGGCATCAAGCCGATCATCGGCACCGAGGCCTACATGGCGCTCGAGACCAACAGGGAGCGTCCGTCGCGCCGGGGTAAGAAGGTCGACGACTCGGGTGGCGACACAGAGGGTGGCGCAAAGCTCTACTACCACCTGACCCTTCTGGCCGAGAACGACGCCGGCTATCGCAACCTGCTCAAGCTCTGTAGCCGCGCATTTCTCGAGGGCTACTACTACAAGCCCCGGATGGACTGGGAGCTGTTCGAACAGCACTCCGAGGGTCTCATCGCGACCACCGGGTGCCTCGGGAGCGTCGTGCAGCAGGCCCTCCTCCAGGGCAACTACGACGAAGCGCTGAAGCGGGCCGCGCGCCTGCAGGACATCTTCGGGCGCGACAACCTCTTCGTGGAGCTGCAGGACCACGAGATCCCCGAGCAGCACCAGTGCAACCCCCAACTCCTGGAGATCGCCAACACCATCGGCGCGCCTCTTCTCGCCACCAACGATCTCCACTACACCCACCAGCACGACGCCGTCAGCCACGACGCCCTGTTGTGCGTGCAGACCGGGTCGCTGATGAGCGATCCCGACCGCTTCAAGTTCCACGGCGACCAGCACTACCTGAAGACGAGCCGCGAAATGCGGGGCCTCTTCGATGAGCTTCCGAGCGCGTGCGACAACACACTGTGGATCGCCGAGCGGGCCGACGTCTCGATCGAATTCGGCAAGCCGCAGCTGCCCCGGTTCCCCCTCCCGCCAGAGTTCGACAACGACGACGACTACCTGCGCCACCTCACGTTCGAAGGTGCGAAGAAGCGGTGGGGGGCCACGCTCTCCGACGAGGTCGTGGATCGGCTCGGCTACGAGCTCAAGGTCATCTCGGACATGGGGTTCTCGGCGTACTTCCTCATCACGTGGGATCTCATCCGTCACGCGAGGGACAACGGCATCCGCGTCGGACCGGGCCGCGGCAGCGCGGCGGGCTGCGCCGTGGCGTACACGCTGTGGATCACCGACCTGGATCCGATCAAGTACGACCTGCTGTTCGAGCGGTTCCTCAACCCGAGCCGCATCTCGATGCCCGACATCGACATGGACTTCGACGATCGCTACCGGGACGAGATGATCCGGTACACCGCCGAGATGTACGGCCGGGAAAACACGGCGCAGATCATCACGTTCTCCACGATCAAGGCTCGTGCCGCGGTGCGCGATGCCGCGCGGGTGCTCGGCTACCCCTACGCGGTGGGCGACAAGGTGGCCAAGGCCATGCCCCCGCTGGTGATGGGCCGCGACACGCCTCTGTACGCCTGCCTCGAACCACACGAGAAGTTCGAGGACGGCTACAAGGCCGCAGGCGAGCTCCGCTCGATGTATGAGACCGATCCCGACGTACAGAGGGTGATCGACGTCGCGAAGGGTCTCGAGGGCATGCGGCGCCAGGACTCCATTCACGCCGCGGCTGTCGTGATCACCGACGAGCCACTCACGGAGTACCTCCCGATTCAAAGAAAGCCGGAGTCGGGTGTCGCTCCGGAGGACGCTCCGGTCGTCACCCAGTACGAGATGAACGGCGTCGAGGAGCTCGGCCTCCTCAAGATGGACTTCCTCGGGCTGCGCACCCTGTCGATCATCGACGAGTCGCTCCGCCTGATTCGCGAGACACAGGGCATCGAAGTCGACATCGATCACGTATCGCTCGACGACGAGGCCACCTACCGGCTGCTCCAGGCCGGCGACTCGATGGGTGTGTTCCAGCTGGAGTCGAGCCCCATGCGAGCGCTCATGCGGTCGCTCGCACCCACCGAGTTCGACGACGTGTGCGCTCTCGTCGCCCTGTATCGGCCGGGGCCGATGGCGGCCAATATGCACAACGACTACGCCGATCGCAAGAACGGCCGCAAGCCCATCGAGCTGCTTCACCCCGATCTCGGCGCCACCCTCGGCGACACCTACGGGCTGATGATCTACCAGGAGGCGATGATGCGCGTCGCCCAACAGATCGCCGGCTACACGCTCGCCGAAGCCGACGACCTCCGGAAGGCGTGCGGCAAGAAGAAGCGGGAGCTGATCGCCGAGCACCGCGTGAAGTTCGTCGAGGGAACCGCCGCAAACGGCTACGAGGCATCGCTCGGAACCCAGCTTTTCGACATCATCGAGCCCTTCGCCGACTACGCGTTCAACAAGAGTCACGCCTTCGGGTACGGGCTCGTCAGCTACCAGACCGCCTATCTCAAGGCCAACCATCGCGTGGAGTTCATGGCCGCGGTGCTGACCGGGGTGAAGCACAACCTCGACAAAGCGGGCGTGTACCTCAACGACTGCCGCCAGGCTGGGATCACCGTCGAGGTTCCAGACGTCAACCGGTCCGAGGTGGACTTCTCCTCCAAGGACGGGCGCATCCCCTTCGGCCTGTCGGCAGTACGCAACGTCGGCGAGGGCGTGGTCGCGCCGATCGTCGCCGAACGCAAGAAAAACGGTCCATTCACGGACTTCTACGATTTCTGCGAGCGCGTCCCCACCGACATCTTGAACAAGCGCTCCATCGAAGCGCTGGTCAAGGCGGGCGCATTCGAGTCGTGCGGTCACACACGCCAGGGCCTGCTGATGGTGTCGGACCAGATCATCGACCAGGTGACCGCCCGCCGCCGGGAGGCAGACCAGGGGATCCAGACGCTCTTCGGCGAACTTCAGGCGGCCGACGACGCGTTCACCGAGAAGGTGCAGATTCCCAACGATGAGGTCGACGAGCGCACGATACTCGCCTGGGAAAAGGAGATGCTCGGGCTCTACGTGTCGAGTCACCCATTGATGGGCGCTGAGGCATCATTGCGGCGGGCGACCGATTGCTCGATCTCCGATGTTTCCAACCAACCCCCGAACGACGATGGGCGCGACCCCATGGTCCGCATCGGCGGGGTCGTCACCGCTCTGCAGCGCAAGTACACCCGCAACGGCGACCTCATGGCGGTGTTCACGCTCGAAGACCTCCAGAGCTCCATCGAGGTGATGGTGTTTCCGCGCACGATGGAGGACCACGGACACAAGCTGGACGACGACGTCGTCGTCACCGTGCTCGGCCGGCTCGACGGACGAGACGACGAACCCAAGTTCATCGCCAACCAGATGGCCCGGCACGAAGTCACAGCGGGGTCTCCGCCGCTCAGGCTGTCCCTGTCGTCGCACATGGTCAACGACGTGATGGTCTCCGAGCTCAAGGGCCTGCTGTCCAACCATCCCGGTGACGCAGAGGTCTTCCTCCACCTCGACAGCCAGGTCGTGCGGCTGCCGAACGCCTATCGGGTCGATCCCGCCAACGGCTTGGCGGGCGAACTGCGGGTTCTCCTCGGCCCCGAGGCCGTGCTCGTCTGACAACTAGCATCGGGCCCGCCGATGACCGACGACTCGACGACACCACCCCAGGGCGAACCGGGCCTGCTGCGCGCCGAGCAGGACATTCGACACAAGCTCGGCGCCAGCCCCCTCGACTTCGAGTCGATGCAGGCGATCGCCAACATCTACCGCGCTGCGGCCGGTGTGCGCCGGGTGGCCGAGCGAACGGTTCTCGCCGAGCAGGGCCTGTCGTGGGGGGGCTTCACCATCCTCTACGTCCTGTGGGTGTGGGACGAGATGGAGACGTCGAAGCTGGCAGCGGAGTGCGACCTGGCGAAGGGCACCCTCACCGGAATGGTGTCGACGCTCGAGAAACAGGACCTGGTGAAGAGGCGCCGGCTCGACCACGACAAGCGTCGGGTGACCGTCGCGCTGACCCCTGCCGGTACACGGGTGATCGAGCAGCTGTTTCCGCATTTCAACGATTTCGAGGCCAAGATGACCGTGGGTCTGACGGCCCGGGAGAAGGCGGCCCTCAGTCAGTTGCTGCGGGTCGTCATCGGCAACGCGGGAGAGGCGTGAGCCATGGTGGCGACGGACACGGCCGGAAACGAAACGACGACCTCCACCTACTTCCTCGCCCGACCGTGGCCCTATCTCCTTCTGGCCATCCCGTGGTTCCTCAACAGCACCGGACTCCTCGTCGGCGCCATCACCGGCGCGGTGAATCAGTCCGGGGAGGCCATCGCCTTCTTCGGAATCCCCGGAGTTGTCGGGCTCGTGGGGATGTGGGGCACATGGGAGCTGGTGTCCGAAGCGATGCGGGCCCGTCGCGGTGAGGCGTCGGCGCGGCCGCCGCACCGGGCGGCACAGTTCACCTCGTGGGACCGCAAGTTCTTCCTCGTCGGAGTGCTGGCCTATGTCGGAGCGCTCGTCGCGGGAGTCGTGTTGATCGCGATCTTCGCCGGTATCGGTGGATCCATCGGCGGTTTCGTGATGGGGATCACCGTGCTCCTGGCTGTACTGGTCGTCCACATCACCGCCGCATCGATCCTCACGGACTACCTCCGCGAAGTCAGGGGCGTCCGAAAACGAGTCGCGCTCGCCTTCGGCGCCTCGTTGTTCGCGGTCGGCCTGCTGGGACCCATCATCTGGGCCCACTCCAATCGGCTGTCGGCCAAGTACGACCTCTGAGTCGGTGACCGAACCCGTCGACATCGACGCGCTGATCGCCCAGGTCGACGGCGGCTACCCCGCCGCTCTGTCGCCGGACGTCGAGGTGCTCGAGCACGGGCGCGCCGTGTTCCACGGCACCGTCGACGAGCGGCACCACGCAGCGAATGGCTTCCTCCACGCAGCAGCGCTCGTGACCCTCGCCGACACCGCCGCTGGGTTCGGGGCACTCGCTTCGTTGCCCGATGGTGCGACGGGTTTCACCACCGTCGAACTCAAGTCGAACCATCTCTCCACGATCGAGCGCGGCCGCATCACGGCGACGGCAACATTGACCCACGGTGGACGCACCACCCAGGTCTGGGATGCCGAGGTCGTCGCCGCAGAGACCGGACGAACGCTCGCTGTCTTCCGCTGCACCCAGTTGGTGCTCTACCCCCGGGACTGACGACAGGCTCGGCGGCTCAGGGCTCCGGCGGCTCAGGGCTCCGGCGGCTCAGGGCTCCGGCGGCTCAGCCGAGCTCGATCACCTCGGCGCGTTCGCCGATGTAGTTGCCAGCCCGGACGCGGTAGTGGTGCTCCCCCGGTCGCGGCACGACGAAGGCGGGATCCTCCCCCGCCAAGAGCGCGGCGAGCCCGCTTTTCCACGCGTGGCGGAACATGGTGACTCCCCGGTCGGAGGCGCCGAGCTGTTCTTCCGAGTGCCGAGTCACGGCCCCCTGGCCCACCTGCGCCTCATAGTCGCCCGGCAACTGCTGGTGTTCGTCCTCGCTGAGGTCCTCCCACCGCTTGCCGTCGTACAGCGCTCGACGTTGCACCGTCTCTGCAGGACGCTTCATCAGGGTGAAGATCTTGGTCTCGGTGCGCGAGATCGGCAGCGTCCAGGCAACCGAAGTCGCCTGACCTTCGAACTCGACAAAGGGGCTGGCGACGATTCGGACATTCGGCATCACGACCTCGGTGACCCGATGGAAGAAGCGCCCGTCGTCGAGAACGCGGTCCTGGTGCGACTTCACACCGACGTCCGTGAATTCCCAACTCACCTCTGGCATGGCGGCCATCTCGGCGACGAACTGATTGCCCGAGAAGCCGGCGTGCAGGATGAAGACGTGAAAGGGGTCCATGACGTTCTCGTGCGTCTGGAACCAGTTGCACGGGGTGGGGTCGCCGTGGAGGCCGATGTTGTTGTCGTCTGCGACGATCTCCCAGCCGTCGGGAACCTCGTCGAACACGTCGTAGGTCGGGAACACGGGCTTGCGATCCGGCGGTCCCATGTAGGTGAACAGCATGCCGTGGTAGTCGACCACCGGGTACCAGGGCTGCCGGTGGCGGTCGACGCGCCGGCCGCCCTCCACCTCACATGGCATGTCAAGAACGTGGCCTTCGACGTCGAAGAGCCAACCGTGGTAGCAGCACCGGATCCCCTGGTCCTCGACCTTGCCGTAGTACAGGGTGGTGCCGCGATGGCAGCATCTGTCGTGGACGAGACCGGGCCGACCCTGACCGTCGCGAAACAGGATCAGGTCTTCGCCGAGGACCCGCCACTTCTTCGGAATCTCGGTGGCGTCGGCCGCGATGGCGAACGGATGCCAGTAGCGGCGCAGCAGCTCGCCGGCCGGCGTTCCCCGCTCCACCTCCACCAGGTCGGGGTCGCTCCAGGGCTCTGGGAGCTCATAGCCGGTCCCCGAGTCGATCTCGACCGGAACCTCACTGCCGCTCATGACCTCACAGTAGGTCGCCGTCGGAGCGCTCCGTTGCGGTCCGGCGTCAGACGATCCTGCACATAATCTCTGCGAGTCACCCGAAGGGGAGCTTCGATGAACCAGTTCGCACGCGTCCGCATGCTGTGGCCTGACCACCTGGGTCTCGCCCGCGGCAAGTACATGCCGACCGAGTTCGCCTCAAACGGCGCAGGTCACGCCGCCGCGGTGTACAGCCTCGGGTACGACCGGTCCTTCGAACCAACGCCGGGCTCTGGCGTGCTCGACGGCTTCCCCGACATGCACGCGACCTTCGAGCCATCCGATCTGCGTCAGGGCTGGGACGACCACCTCACGGGGGTCGCTGTGTGTGACCTGAGCATGGACGGCGAGCCCTTCGGTTTCTCGGCTCGGTACGCACTGCGCAAGGCGATCGCCGAATGGGAGGAGCTGGGCTTCCAGCCCAAGGTCGGCATCGAGCTGGAGGCGTACGTCCTCGAGCCCGACGGCGAGGGCGGCTGGAAGGCCTGGGACACCCCCGAGTCCTACGTGTATGGCACCGGGCGGTTCGTCGATCCGACCGGACTCATCGACGAGATCAACCGGCGGGCGCTCGGGTGCGACATCGTTCTGGAGTCGATCAACGGCGAGTTCGACCAGGGCCAGTTCGAGCTGACGCTCCGCTACACCGACGCCCTCAAGGCAGCCGACGATGCCTTTCTCTTTCGCGTCCTCGCCCGTGAAGCGGCGATGGAGCAGGGGCTGCGGATGACGTTCCTCGGCAAACCGTTCGCCGACCTCGAGGGCAACGGGGTGCACGTCAACTTCTCGCTGCTGGACGGGGACGGGCGCAACGGTCTCAGCGACGAGGGTGCCGACGACGGGCTGTCGTCGCTGGCGAAGGGCTGCCTTGCCGGTATGTGCCACCACCACCAGGCGATGACGGCGTTGTGCGCTCCGACCGTGAACGCGTACCGGCGCTTGCAGCCGATGACCTTTTCGGGCCGTCGGGCCAACTGGGGCTACGACCACCGGATGACCGGCAACCGGGTTCCACCTGCTCGAGGGCAGGCAACGCGACTCGAGAGCCGGCTGCCCGACGGGTCGTGCAACGTTCACACGGCGATCGCCACGGTTCTTCAGGCCGCGCGGCTGGGGGTGGTGAACGAACTGCCGTGCCCCGACGCCGAGACCAACGACGGCATCGAGACGTGGAACACCGAGGTCACCTCGGCCCTGAATCTCGCAGAGGCGCTGACCCACCTGCAGGCGGACCTTGTCCTCACCGAGGCGGTCAGCCAGGACCTGGTCGACAACTTCGTGGCGATCAAAGAGAACGAATGGGGCCGCTTCACCGAGGCCACCCCCGACTGGGAGTCCGCCGAATCCATCACCGACTGGGAAAAATCCCAGTACCTCCCCTACCACTAACCGCGCGCACCAGGGGCGCACCAGGGGTCAGACACGTGTCTGACCCTGGTGAGTTCTGGTGAGGTCGTTTCGGCAGGTCACGCCCCTTCCCAAGCAGTCGGCACCACGGAAGGCAGCACATAAGTCACGGTGCGCGGCCACTAGGGGTCAGACCCGTGTCTGACCCCATGTCACCCCATGTCACCATGTCACGTTGGGTGGTGGAGGGCGAGAGGGCCGATGCCGTGCCAGGTGGCGGGTTCGGCGAGGTCGAAGCGGGGGTGGCGGGCCACGAACTCCTCGAGCGCCACGATCACCTCCCGCCGGGCGAGGTTGCTGCCCAGGCACCGGTGCGCCCCCACGCCGAAGGCCGTGTGCGGGTTCGGGGCCCGGTCGAGCACCACATCATGCGGGCACTGGAACACCTCCGCGTCCCGGTTGGCGGCCCCGAACGCGAGCACCACCCGCTCCCCCGCCTGCATCTCCACCCCACTGATCACCGTGTCCTGCTTCAGCGTGCGAGCCATCGCCTGAACGGGCGACAGCGCACGGAGAAACTCCTCGGTCGCCGCAGGGATCAGCGTCGCATCAGACGCCAGCCGCGCCAGCTCGTCAGGGTGCTGGGCGAGGTACCACAGTGCGGCCCGAATCGTCCCCGCCGTCGTCTCCAACCCCGCGACGAACAATAGATAGCAGATGTCGAGCATCTCCTCGTCGTCGAGCGGTCGCCCGAGATGATCCGAGGCGAGCAGCGCCGAGATCACATCAGGCCCCGGCTCCCGCCGGCGCGCCGCAATCAGTTCGCGGAAGTACGCGTACACCGCATCGGCCGCCGCACGAGCCACGTCCTCCTCGTCGGTCCGGGCGAAGACGATGTCGTGAACCCACGCATCGAACTGCTCGGCGTCCTGCATCGGGAAGCCGCAGTACTCCCCAAACACCATCGTCGGCAGCATCCGGCAGTAGCGGGACGCGTCGATCACCGCATCACCCGCTGTCTCGTCGAGCAGCTCCTGCGCGATCTCGCGCGTGCGCGGAATCAGCGCATCCATCCGCCCCGGCGAGAAGAACGGGAGCAGGATCTGCCGGTACGGCGTGTGTGCCGGCGGATCGACGTCGAGCGGCACGAGCGGCCGGTCCGTACCGAACGACGGCAATATCATCGACGGCGCGACGGAGAACGTGTCCCAATCGTGTTCGGCGGCACGAACATCCTCATACCGCGTCACCGCCCAAAAGCCGCCGTACCGATCGCTCCAGGCGACCGGGCACTCAGCGTGCATCCGTGCGTAGTCGTCGAAGATGTCATCGAGCGCGTCGCCGTGGAAGTCGAAGTCGAACCTCGGACCCCGCTCGCGACCCCGCTCCCGCTCCATCGACTCAGCGCCTAGGCCATCACCCGGTAGCGATCGAACTCCCACTCGGAGACCTCGTCGCCGCCCGGGTCGCCTCCCGCCTCCCGATAGCGCTCGGCCTCGGCCTGGGCCGAAAGGACGAAGCTGTGTGAGAACTGCTCCCCCAGGGCTGCGGCGAGCGCGCTCCCCTCGAACGCAGCGATGCCCGAGTCGACATCCGCCGGCAGCGCCACGGCCTCTCCGGGGTCGTCGTACTTGTCGCCGTCGGAACGGGCGGGCAGTTGGTGTTCGCCGGCCAAGCCCGACAATCCGGCCGCCAGGGCTCCTGCGATCATCAGGTAGGGGTTGGCGTCGGCCCCCGCACCGCGGAACTCCACCCGGTTGGCGCCGCCCTGCCCGACGGTGCAACGGCACAGCACCGATCGGTTGTCGAGGCCCCAGTGGACGTGCGTCGGCGCGAACGTGTAGGCGCGCACCCGCTTGAACCCGTTGGGCAGCGGGCTCCCCAGCAGCGAAAGTGCGGTCGCGTTGCCGACCAGACCCGAGAGCCAGGACGACATCAGCTCGTTGGGGTCGCCCTCTGAGTCACCGAACGCGTTCACCCCATCGGAGGAAAGACTGGTGTGCACGTGCATGCCGGTGCCCGACTGCTCCGCCCACGGCTTGGGCATGAAGGTGGCGGACAGTCCGTGCTGCTCGGCCACTTCCTTCACGATGCTCTTGTAGAGGGCGGTGTTGTGGGCGGTCGTCATCGCATCCGCGGGCGCCACATTGATCTCGATCTGGCCGGGTCCGTACTCGGGGTTCGACGACTCGACGGGAATCCCGGCGCCGAGGAGGGCAGCCCGCATGTCGGCCAGGATGATCTCGACATCGGGCCGATCCGTGAGCGATGAGTACTGCATGTGCTCCTGGATGAAGCTGCCGTCGGGGTTGGTGAGGAAGAACTCCATCTCGGTGGCGACGACGGCTTCGTACCCGGCGGCGGCGCACCTGTCGATCTGGTTCTGCAGAACCGTCACCGGCGCAAGGGGATGCGGTTGGTGGTGCGGGTCGTAGCTATCGGCGAACACCAGCGCGTACCCCGGCCGATGTGTGAGGATTCGCAAAGTATCCAGCTGGGGCACCAGATGGGTGTCGAGGAACCCCTGCTCCATGTTGATGTAGGGGTTGTCGTTGATGTCGTCTGCGATGTCGAAGATGTAGATCGCGTCGGCGATGTGGCAGCCGCCCTCGGCCACCTTGTCCACGAAGTGCCCGACTGGAACCCGCTTGCCGCGCAGGTGCCCGTAGGTGTCGACGATGGCGACCTCCACGGTGTGCACTCCGGCGTCTTCCAGGCGAGCAGCGACGGCGTGGGTGTCTGGGCTCATGCGATTCCCCTCGAGATCGACCAGCAAATCGTTCGGTTGCGAATCATGCCACTCCCCACGAGGGTGAGGGAACACCGGTGACCGCCTGCGGCGTGTGCCATTCCGACATCCGCGCTGTGCACGGAACCTTCGGGAAGACGCCTCCGATCGTGCTGGGACACGAGGTGACCGGCGTCCACGAGCAGCTCGGTCCGGTGATGATGTACGCCCCGTGGGGCTGTCGTTCGTCCGACTGCGAGCAATGCGAGCAGGGCCTCGAAATGATCTGCCCCGACTCGAACGAGGCCGGCTTGTTCACCGACGGCGGGTATGCCGAAGGGATTCGAGTCCCCGACATCGCCTACCTGGCTCCCCTCGATGGCCTCGACCCCTTCCGGGCGGCGCCGCTGGCGTGCGGTGGTCTCACCGCCTACCGAGCGGTCCACCAAGGGCTTCCCCGCCTGAAAGAACGCGGCCGCGAGGCGACCGCCCTCATCATCGGCGCAGGTGGCCTCGGCCAGTACGCGCTCACCTATCTCCGCCTACTCAGCGATGCGAGGGTGACAGTCCTCGACCTCTCCGCAGACAAGCAGAAGGCGGCTCTGGCCATCGGTGCCCACGAAGCGACGGGCGACGCAGCCGAGCTCGGAACCTACGATCTCGTCCTCGACTTCATCGGCGCGAGCTCCACGCTCTCGACGGCCGCGGCGGCAGTGAAGCGCCTCGGGACGGTCGCTGTCGTCGGACTTGGAGGCGGATCGATTCCCTTCGGCTTCGGGCTGGTTCCGCTCGAAGCCAAGCTCGCCGCGAGCGTGTGGGGCAGTCGAACCGAGATGGACGACCTCCTCTCACCGGCCCGTCGAGAACCGAGCATCGTCCTCGACGTCGCGGGCTCGACCGGCTGACCGAAATTGATGCTCAGCGCGTACCGGATCGGTACACAACGGGCCTCAATTTCGGAGTGGGCTCACTCCGGGGATGCGGTACCGAGATAGGCCGCCTGAACCAGGGGGTCTGCCTGCACCTCGTCTGGCGTGCCTTCGGCAATCACCCGTCCTTGGTCCAGGCAGTAGATCCGGTCGCAGATCCCGGTGATGAAGTTGAGGTCGTGGTCGATCACCACCACACCGGCACCGATGAGCCCGGCCATCTGGCGCACCTGCTCGACCATCGTGAGCGACTCGGCACCGCTCATCCCCGATGTGGGTTCGTCGAGAAGGAGGAACCAAGGTGCCATCGCCGCGGCGCGAGCCAGCTCGAGGCGGCGCGAGTTGCCGTAGTCGAGCTCGCGGGCGCGGCGATCGCGGAATTCCCAGATCCCCGCGGCCGAGATCAGCTCGTCCACGTCGGCGAGCGGACGATCGGCACGATGGCTCGCGGCAACGAACGCCGACACCTCCACGTTCTCCCGAACCGTCAGCGCGCCGAAGAGCCGAAGGTTCTGAAACGTTCGAACCAGACCGGCGCGCGCAATATCGTACGGCGCTGCCCCCGTCAGGTCCCGCCCTCCGAGCGTCACCGTTCCGGCATCGGCGGACACGACGCCGGTGATCACGTTGACGAGAGTCGTCTTGCCCGCCCCGTTGGGCCCGATGAGCCCGACGACCTCACCCGCGTTCGCCGTTACACCCGCGCCATCGAGAGCGCGAAAGCCGCCGAACGTGACATCGATTCCCTGCGCCTCGAGACGCACGGAGGGGTCCGGGTCCACCGACCCGAGCTCGTCGGGCTGCTCGTCAGGACCACGACGGAAGCGGTCGGCGATCCACCGGTCGAGCTCCCAGTCGTCGAGCAGCCCGGCCGGCCGCCAAAGCATGAACCCCAGCATCGAGAGCCCGAGAAACACCGTCTGGAGGTTCTCTCTGAAGACCCAGTCGAGCGGGGCGTCGTCGAGCGGGATGCCGAAGATCTCGAATCCGTCCTGGCCCAACCGTCGAGCGAGCTCGCGGCCTGCGGTCATCACACCGACGCCCACGAGCGCCCCGGTCACGCTGTTACGGCCGCCGACGATCAGCATCACGAGGGTGAGCAGCGCGTAATTGAAGAAGAAGTTGCCCGGCAGAAGCGAGCCGTCCTCGAAGACCTTCAGGCTCGCGCCCACGCTCACCACTGCCACCGACATGAGCAGCGCGACCATCTGCTGAACGAGCGGATTCACACCCATCGCCCGCGCGGCGAGGTTGTCCTCTCGCGCCGCGACGGCCAGCCGTCCACTGCGTGATTGCGCGAACAGGCGTGCCAACACGAGCGCGCCGAACAATGCGATGTAGATCGGCAGCCGGCTGTCGAGGGCCGAACCGATCTTGAAGAACAACCCGGCGCGTTCGCCACCGGTGAGCTCTGGCCAGTTGGTCGCGACCTCGTGGGTGACGAACAGAAGGGCCAAGGTGATGACGGTCGCAGCGACAGCCCCAGATTCGGCCCCTGAACGGGCCAGGCCGATGCCCACGATGAACGCGATCACCACGGTGAGCACCACGGCGAGCAGCAGCGCAACCGATGTCGGGACGTCGACCTCCGCGAGCCCGAAGGGGGCATCGGGAACGCGCCGCATCTTTTCGCTCGGCGCGATGGCGAACACTGCGAAGACGTACCCCGCGATGGCGCCGAAGCCGATGTGGCCGAACGACAGCACTCCGGTGTTCCCTATGTAGATCTGGATCCCCAGCACCACGATCGCATCGATGAGCATCACAGTCACGAGGCGCTCGGCGGCACCGCCGAGCAACGCCTGGTAGATGAGAGCGCCACTCACGAAGACGACGAACAGGACCGTCGATCCGATGAGAGGGAAGCCGATGTCGCGCGAGGGTCGAGGGAACATTCAGACGCGCTCCGCGTGAGCGACCGTGACGAGCCCCTGTGGACGGAAGATGAAGAGCAGCGCGATCAGCAGGAAGACGAAGCCCTCAGTGAGGTTGGCGATCGAATCGGGCAGCCGCGAGCGCAGAAGCACCTCAGCCAGCCCGAGCGCGAATCCCCCGATCACTGCACCTCTCAAGCTGCCGAGACCGCCGATGAGTGCGGCCAGGACCCCCTTCAGCATCGGATCGATCCCCGCAGAGGGCACGGTGCTGCCGGCGCGCATCAGCCAGAAGACGCCTGCGATGCCGGCGAGCAGGCCCGAGAGTGCAAAGGCGCCACGGATCACCGAGTCCGATCGGACTCCCATCAGCCGTGCGGCTTCGAAATCCTCGGCCGCCGCGCGCAACGCGAGGCCGAACATCGTGCGCTGCAGGAGGAGCGAGGTTGCGATCAGCGTGAGGACAGTGACGACGATCACCACCGTGTCGAAGACCTCGATGTTGAGCGAGCCGACCGAATAGGTGTTGGCAACCCACGTCGGCCGATCGAACGTCTTGACCGACGCCGAGACGTACAGCAGAAAGATCGAGAACACGACGAAGTGCACGCCGAACGAGGTGAGCAACAAGGTGAAGTCGGACCCACCGCGGACTCGGCTGAATGCGATCCGTTCGATCGCCAGCGAGGTCAGGACAGACACGATGATGATCGCGGGCACCGCCAGCCACCACGACATGTCCCGTTGCATCATCCAGTAGACGGTGTAGCCACCCACGGTGATCATCTCGCCATGCGCGAAGTTGAGCAGATGCATCACACCGAAGATCACGGCGACCCCGAGCGCGAGCAGTGCGTAGATGCTGCCCCGGCCGAGGCCGTCGATGAGGTTCTGGATGAGCTCGGTCATCGGTCATCCTCCGCACCCTGATCGTCGGATCGACCGCCGCCGCCACCGCTGACAAACGTCTCGAAGAGATCGTCCTGGGCCCGAAGCTCTTCGCCCGTGCCGGTGGCCACGACCTCGCCGCTGCGCAGCACGTAGGCACGGTCAGCGACCTCGAGCATGCGAGTCGCGTTCTGTTCGACGATCAGCATCGTCCTGCCCTGTGCACGGAGCGATTCGATCAGCTCGAACACCACGTCGACCAGCACCGGCGCCAACCCGAGCGACGGCTCGTCCATCATGACCAGCCTCGGCTTGGACATCAGGGCGCGCGCGATCGCGAGCTGCTGAGCCTCACCGCCAGACAGAAACCCGGCGGCGGTCGCCCACTTCTCGCCGAGCACAGGAAAGCGCTCGGCCATCTCGTCCAGCAGATCCCCCCGGACGCGCGGAGACACGGTGACCCCGCCGATGCGGAGGTTCTCCTCCACGCTCAGGTCGACGAAGATCCTTCGATGCTCGGGCACCAGGGCGAGCCCCGAACGCAGAAGCCGCTCGGGCGAGGTACCCGTCACATCCTCGCCGTCGAACGACACCGACCCCGCCGACGGTGTGAGCAGCCCCGCGACGGTGTTGAGAAGCGTCGTCTTCCCCGCACCGTTGGGTCCGATGAGGCCGACGACCTCACCGGACCCGACGTGCAGGTCTGCGTCGCGTAGGGCAGAGATCGCCCCGTACCGGGTGGTGAGCCCGGCGACGCTGAGCATGGGTGGCGTCACCCGATGGTGGCGACCAGGGTGTCTTCGCCGTTGACGATGCGGTTGATCGGGACAGCCTTGGGCGGGATGCCGTTGGTGCCGGCGAAGGTGATCTCACCAGACAGACCCTGGAAGCCCGAGATCGCCTTCACGGCCTCACCGATCTGTTCGGGATCATCGCATCCGCAGTCGAGCATGCCCTGGATTCCCAAGAACATGGAGTCAACGTACAGGGCCATGAAGCCCCGGCTCTCGAGCTCCTCGCCCTTTGCAGCCGCGTAGCCAGCGAGCATCGTGTCGATGCGATCGCCCGAGCTGATGCTGGTGTGCGGGGTGTGAGCGATGCCCTCGACGTCGCCTCCGGCAGCCTCGGGAGACTGGATACCCGTTGCGTCGAGAGCATCGGTGCCCACGTAGGTCAACCCATCGAGACCCTGGCCCTCGAGCTGACCGCGCAGGGCCGTGACCTGGAAGCTGAGCGCCGCCGAGAACACGACCTCGTTGTTCTCCGACAGCCCGGCGATCTCGTTGACCTGAGCCGAGAAATCGGTGTCCGCGGCCCACACGTAGGTCTGAACGCTCACGACTTCGCCGCCCAGTTCTTCGAACTTGGCCATGAAGGCGTCGGGGTTGACACCGGTGTAGGGAACGCCTTCACCTTCGGTGAACACGATCGCCCTTGTGATGCCCTCGTCCCAGGCCCACTGGGCCGCGGCCGCCGCCATCAGGTTGTCGTCGAACGACACCAGATAGCTGTTGATCGAAGCGTCGGCGAGCGTCGGCTCGGTGGACGCCGCCACGAAGAGCGGAACCTTGCCTTCGGTCGTCTGCAGGATCGGCAGCGCGAAATCGGCAAACGGCGGGCCGATCAGGAAGTGGGCTCCCCAGTCGAGGAGTTCCTGCGTGGCGAGAGCGGCGTCGTCGCCCACCTCGGACACACGCACCTCGATGGGACGACCGCCGATTCCGCCCGAGCAGTTCGCGAGTTCGGCGATGTACGGAACGAGATTGGAGCCGGGGATGTCCACGAACCCGACGACGTCGCTGAAGTCCATCGCCATGCCGACCTTGATCGCATCACCCGACGGCGCCTCCGCGCAGTTGTCGAGATCCGCTCCGAGAATCGCGTCGATGTCGAGAACGCCGCCGCCGTCCGAACCCCCCGATTCGTCCGTATCCGAGTCGCTGTCGCCGCATGCAGCGGCGACCAGCGCGAAGACCGCGAGAAGCGCGATCGCAAACCTGAGCCTCATTGCCCGAAAACCTCCCAAAACGCCCGTCCTCGGGGCGCTGCGGGGAGACTAGCCCACCCAAATCGTTTGGAAGCGAACTTCCTCGGCTCCGACGAATAAGCTGTGGGGTTGGCGAACGCACACCGGGGGGTCGGCGATGACGGCAACGACGAGCGACACACCGGACGTGACGAGTCCATCGCTGTACCAGGAGGGGATCCCGGACGATCGGTTCACCGCAATGCGGGCGACGCCGGGGCTCGTGTGGCATCCCTACGAGGCCTCCGGCTTCTGGGCGGTGACCCGCCATGCGGACGTCCGCGAGGTGTCGCGCAACACCGAGGTCTTCTCGTCGGGTCTCGGCCACACGAACCTGTGGGACCTCGAGCCAGACGCCCTCGAGGCCCGGCGAGCGATCCTCGACACCGATCCGCCCGACCACACGCGGCTCCGGCGCCTGGCGAGCAAGGCGTTCACACCGAAGACCATCCGCGGCTGGGAGGACCTCACGCGTCGGTTCGCGATCGAAGTTCTCGGCGACTTCGAGGCAGCAGGCGGCGGCGACTGGGTCGACCTCGTCGCCGCGCCGTTGCCGATCCGGGTGATCCTCTCGATCCTCGGCGTGCCGATCGAGGATGCGGACCACCTCGTTGAGCTGTCCAACTACCTGGTCGAGGGAACGGGCGACGAGCAGTCGCTCGCGGCAGACGCCTACGGCAACACCACCGAGCTTGGCCTCCTCCCGTTCGGGAGTCCCGCCAGTCACGCACTCTTCGAGTACGGGGAGAAGCTCGGGGAGCTCCGCCGCCGCGAGCCCGGCGACGACCTCGTCAGCATCCTCGTGCAGGCCGAAGACGATGGTGACCGGCTGTCACACAACGAGTTCAAGAACTTCTTCCACACGCTGGTGTTCGCCGGAAACGAAACGACCCGAACCGCCATGACCCACGGGGCGATGGCCTTTGCGGACAACCCCGACCAGTGGGAGCGGCTCGTCGCCGCGCCAGAGCTCGCCGAGCAAGCGGTCGAAGAGGTGTTGCGATGGGCTTCCCCTGTGTTGCACATGCGCCGTACCGCGGCACGCGACACGGAGCTCGCCGACACACCCATTGCAGCCGGGGACAAGGTGGTGATGTGGTACTGCTCCGCCAACCGGGACGACGAGGTGTTCGAGGACCCCTTCCGGTTCGACATCGGCCGTGAAGACAACCCGCAGTTCGCGTTCGGCGGCGGCGGACCGCACTTCTGCCTCGGCGCCTTCCTCGCCAGGATGGAAGTGCGAGTGCTCTTCGAGGAGATGGTGAAGCGGGGGCTGAGCCTCCGCCAGACGACCGAGGCCGTGCGCGCACCGTCGAACTTCGTCCACGGCATCTTGTCGGTGGGCATGGAGCCCGCGGGGTGAACGCGCCGGCCGCGCTCGCGCCGGCGGATCTGTCGGATCCCGCCCTCTACGACGGCGGCATTCCCCACGATGTCTTCGCCGAGATCCGCGCGACTCCCGGGCTGTGCTGGAACCCGATGGGCGACGGCGGGTTCTGGGCAGTGACCCGCCACGCCGACGTCGTGGAGGTGTCGCGCGACACCGAGACCTACTCCTCGGCCGTCGGGCACATCCAGCTCTACGACATCGACGCCGACGCGCTCGATGCCCGCGCGTCGATGATCGACCTCGACCCGCCGGTCCACACGAGGCTGCGGCGCCTCGTGAGCTCGGCCTTCACGCCCAAGCACATCCAGGGGTACCGCGAGGCCATCCGCAGCCGAACAGCGGCACTGGTCGACAACCTCCTGGCCGCGGGCGGCGGGGACTGGGTGAGGGCGATCGCGGCTCCGATCCCGATCGGCGTGATCTGCGACATCCTCGGCGTCCCGCCCGAAGACCACGACTACATGATCGAGCTGAGCGACCACCTGGTCGCGGGGACCTCTGATGTGCCGCTCGATCCCACCGCCTACGGCAACACGATCGACCTACGGCTGCTGCCCTTCGACTCCCCCGCCGCGTATGGCATGAGCGAGTACGCCCGTGAGCTCGGCGAGAAGCGGCGCGGCGACCCGCGTGATGACCTCATCACCAAGCTCATCCATGCCGAGATCGATGGTGAGCGACTGAACGACGCCGAGTTCAGCAACTTCTTCCGCCTCATGATCTTCGCCGGCAACGAGACGACGCGCAGCGCCATGGCGCACCTCGCCCTTCAGCTCGCGGCGTTCGGCGACGAGTTCGCGCGGGTCAACCAGAACCCCGCTCTCCTCGACGGGGCCGCCGAGGAAGTGGTGCGGTACTCCTCGCCGATCCTGTACTTCCGTCGAACAGCAACGCGAGACGTCACCCTGTCCGGCACAGAGGTGGCCGCCGGCGACAAGGTCGTCATGTGGTACTCGGCCGCCAACTTCGACAACGGTGTGTTCGACGACCCGCTCGGGTTCGATGTGTCACGGCCATCGCGGCCACCCAACGTCGGGTACGGGGGCGGCGGAGCCCACTTCTGTCTCGGCGCACCGCTCGCACGAATGGAGCTGTCGATCCTCATCGACGAGCTCATGCGCCGCGACGTCGTGATCGACGACGTCCGCGACGTCACCTACGTTCCCTCCAACTTCGTCAACGGGATCGAGACCCTGCGAACCCAGGTGTCCTCCCGACCGAGGAGATCCTCATGACCCAACTCACCGACGACCAGCTCGAGATCCAGCAGCGGGCCAGAGAGCTGGCCACCGAGGTGATCGCACCGCGGGCCGCCGAGGTCGACGAGACCGAGGAGTACCCGTGGGACAACGTCACGGCACTCCAGGAGGCCGGCTTCACCGGGATGACGGTGCCGAAGGACCTCGGTGGGCCAGGTCGATCGTTCCTCGATGCCGTGCTCGTCATCGAGGAGATGGCCAAGGTCTGTGGCGTGACCGGTCGAATCGCGGTCGAGTGCAACATGGGTGCGATCTCCGCTGCCATCGCCTACGGAACCGATCAACAGCGCAAGCTCGCAGCGGAGTTCGTCCTCAACGGTGACAAGCCGGCCATCTGCATCACCGAACCCGACGCCGGCAGCGCGGCGTCGGAGATGACCACCCGCGCAGACAAGCGCGGCAACACCTACGTGGTCAACGGCAAGAAGCACTGGATCACCGGCGGCGGTGTGTCGCGCCTTCATCTGATCTTCGCCCGCGTCTACGACGAGAGCGGCGCCGAGCAGGGAATCGGCGGCTTCCTCGCCGTGCGCGACGAGACGCCTGGGCTGACCTATGGGCTGCGCGAACCCACCATGGGCCTGCGCGGCATCCCCGAGCGAGAAGTCATCTTCGAGGACATGGAGGTGGGAGAGGACATGGTCCTGCTGCCTCCATCGGGCTTCCGGCGCGGTTTCGCCGACCTGATGAACGCGTACAACTCCCAGCGCGTCGGCGCTGGAACGGTGGCCCTCGGCCTGGCCGCAGGCGCGTACGAGCAAGCGCTCGACTTCGTCAAAGAACGCGAACAGTTCGGTCGACCCATCGCAGAGTTCCAGGGTCTCCAGTGGATGCTCGCCGACATGTCGGTGAAGCTCGAAGCGGCCCGCTCCCTCACCCATCGCGCCGCGACGTCCCGCGGCCCGAACGACAGCCCGTTCCCCGACCCGACACTCGCCGCCCAGGCCAAGATCTTCACCGCCGAACGCGCGATCGAAGTGGCGAGCGACGCACTGCAGATGTTCGGGGCCGCCGGCTACTCACGTCGCAACCCGCTGGAGCGCATGCTGCGCGACGTCAGGATGTTCACGATCGGCGGCGGCACGGCGCAGATTCTGCGAACGGTCGTTGCGTCTCGCATCCTCGACATGAAGCTCCCGCAGTCGAGGGACGGGTACACCCGATGAGCGGCGAAACCTTCGCCGAGCCGTACCTCGACGACCTGGGGCCCGACGACGCCGACATCAGCGATCACGACGTGTGGACGGCCGGGGTGCCACACGCCACCTTCGCCCGCCTGCGCCGCGAGCAGCCGGTCGCCTGGATCGACGAGAAGGACGCACGTGGCTACTGGGCCGTCACCCGTTGGGACGATGCCTTCCGCGTCAGCCGGGACGTGGAGACCTTCACCTCGGCGGGTGGGATCCGCCTCGAAGACATGGACCCCGAGGAGACGGCCGCACGCAAGACGATGATGGAGATGGACCCACCCGAGCACACGAGGTATCGGCGCCTCGTGAGTCGGGGGTTCACGCCGCGGGTCGTGAGCACCTATGAGGCCGCCATCCGTGGCATCGCTGTCGAGGTGATCGAACGAGCGCTCCCCCTCGAGCGTTTCGACTTCGTCACCCAGATCGCGCAGGAGCTGCCGATGCGGATGCTGGGCCGAATGCTCGGCACGAGCGACGAGGACGGCTACCAGCTAGTGGAGTGGGGCGACGCTCTGCTCGGCAACACCGATCCCGACTTCACCGACTACCCGGTCGACCTCGTCGATACCGACGAATTCCGGATGATGCCGTTCCGGAGCCCGGTGACCATGGAGATCTTCGACTTCGCGGCACGACAAGCCGAGATGCGACGGGAGGACCCGACCACCGATGTCATCTCCCAACTCCTGGCGCCGACCACCGACGGCACGCCCCTGACCGACCTCGAGTTCAAGAACTTCTTCACCCTGCTCGTCGCTGCGGGGAACGACACCACGCGCTACACGATCACCCACGGCCTGTGGGTGTTGCTGCAACACCCACATCTCTTCGACACCTGGCGTGCTGCGGTGCTGGCGGGCGACGAGACGGTGACCGATGCAGCCGTCGAAGAGATCCTCCGCACCGGATCTGTCACCACCCACTTCCGCAGGACCGCCACCCAGGATGTCGAGCTCGGCGGAAGCCGGATCGCCGCAGGAGACAAGGTGGTCATCTACTACATGAGCACCGACCACGACGCGGACAAGTTCCCGAACCCCTTCCGCTTCGACCTCATGCGCGGCGACAACGAGCACATGGCGTTCGGGCGCAACGGCCCGCACCTGTGCCTGGGTGCCTGGTTGGCCCGCATGGAGGTCAAGGTGGTCTTCGAAGAGCTCATGAAGCGCGTCGTACGGATCGAACAGGACGGCGACATCGAGCGGCTCCGCTCCAACTTCATCTCCGGCATCAAGAAGCTGCCGGTGACGATCGCGGAGACCGTATGAAGGCGCTCGTCATCTGCCACGAGGACACGCTGGGCGCGGGGCACGTCGAGGCTCGACTCCGCGAACGCGGGCTCGACGTCGCCGTGCTGACGCTCGTCCCCGATGCGACGCGCCCCGATCGACCCGCCGCCCTTCCCGACCATCGCGACTACGACATCGTGGTGTCGATGGGCTCGGCCTGGTCCGTCTACGACGACGACACGATCGGCGCGTGGATCCACGACGAGGTCGACCTGCTGCGCGACGCCCATGACAGCGGCACACCAGCGCTTGGCATCTGCTTCGGCGGTCAGGCGCTCGCCGCGGCGCTGGGTGGCGAGGTCACCAAGGCAGACGTGACGGAGATGGGTTGGTTCGAGATCGAGGCGGTCGGCGATGCGCTGCCCATCCCGACGGGGCCGTGGCTCGAGTGGCATCACGACTGCTTCGTCCCTCCGCCGGGAGCCGAGCTGCTGGCCACCACGCCAGATGCACCACAGTTGTTCCGGATGGGCCGCAGCGTCGGCACCCAGTTCCACCCCGAGATCAGTCCCGAGTTGATGACCGGCTGGCTGCAGATGGCCCCGGACGACTACCTGGCCGAGCACGGGGCCACCCGCGAGAAGCTTCTCGGTGATGTCCAGGCCCGCGAAATCAACAATCGGGACAACTGCCACGCGCTGGTCGACTGGTTCGTCGACGAGGTCGCAGCCGGCGACGTCGTCCCGCGGGCGACGGTCATCGACTCGACGGGAGCGTCGTGAGCCGCCCGCTGATCGGTCTCCCTGGACGCCGCAAGACCGGTGCTCAGATGGTCGATTGGCCCGACGCCCTGGCCGAACTGGAGTTCGACCTCTACATCGTCGACTACTCGCGTGCGGTTCTGGCCGCCGGTGGCCTTCCGATCCATGTCCCCGCAGACGTCGAGCCTGCCGACATCCTTGCGATCCTCGACGGCCTCCTCTTGACGGGAGGAGCCGACCTCGACCCCGATCTGTACGGCGAAGAACCCGAGACGAACGACTTCCCACCCGAGCCCGAACGGGACGCTTTCGAGCTCGCCATGTTGAGCGGGGCATGCGATGTCTCGCTACCGGTGCTCGGGATCTGCCGCGGCCTCCAACTCCTCAACGTGGCGGCAGGCGGCTCACTCCACCAACACGTCGAATCACACGCGGGCTTCGATCGGCCCCCCGACACCGAATTGCACCACGTCGACTTCGCGGCGGACACCGTGCTCCACGGTCTGTACGGCGATCGGCGAACCGTCAACTCGCTGCATCACCAGACGGTGAAGGACCTCGGGGCCGACCTGGTCGTTTCGGCGACGGCGAGTGATGGCACGGTCGAGGGCGTCGAGCATCCGGAGTTGCCGGTGGTCGCGGTCCAATGGCATCCCGAGATGATGTCGGGCGCCGCGGAGGATCCGATCTTCGAGTGGCTCGTCGATGCAGCCCGCGATCGGGGATCGACACGCGTGTGAATGGCTGACGCACCCGAGACCTGTCAAGCTGGTGCGTCTGCACCCGGGAGAGGTTGATGTCTGACGGAGACACGCGGAAGGTCAACGAGAAGGCCCTCAAGGACCCGAACGCCCAGTGGGTGCCGCTCGAGAAGTTCAAGGGCTTCAGCAAATCGGACCAGATCTGGGTGCTCGTCGGATTGGCCGTGCTGATCATCATCCTCAACGTCGCGTTCGGCACCGGCGGCGGCCCGAGCACCCCCGCGATCAGCCCGGGATGATCCGGCGCCCGGTCCAATAAGGCGCCGGCCCCTCCACGTCCCCTCGGTATCGTTGACTCTCGCTCGCCACCGCCGGTGAGTCGCGCTCCGAAAGGACCCCGAACATGAGCTCCGACGTGGTCGCTGTGCTGCCGGACGGAAGCGAGCGGACGCTGCCCTCCCACGCGACCGGCGCCGACCTGGCAGCCGACCTCGGTGGCCGTGCGGCCAAAGACGCCCTCATAGCGGTCGCCGATGGCCAGGAGCTCGACCTCGACCGGCCCCTCCCGGAGCGGTCCGAGGTCTCCCTCATCTTTCCAGCGAGCGAGGAGGGACTCGAGGTCCTCCGCCATTCGACCGCTCACGTTCTCGCGCAGGCCGTTCTCACTCTCTGGCCGGGCGCCACGTTCTCGATCGGCCCTCCGATCGAAGACGGCTTCTACTACGACTTCGAACTGCCCGACGGCGGGACCTTCAGCGAAGACGATCTCGACAGCATCGAGAAGAAGATGAAGGAGATCATCGGTCGCAAACAGCCCTTCATCCGGGCCGAGATCGACCGCGCAGAGGCCGACCGGCTGTTCGCCGACCACCCCTACAAGCTCGAGATCCTCGGCGGCGAAGCAGACGATCCGACCTCTGGCCCCGAGGGCGGCGTGATCACCACCTACCGCAACACTGATGAGTTCGTGGATCTCTGCCGCGGCCCGCACGTTCCCGACACCGGGTATCTCGGTCATTTCAAGCTGATGCGGGTCGCCGGTGCCTACTGGCGCGGCGACGAGAGCCGCCAGATGCTGCAGCGCATCTATGGCACCGCGTGGGCCTCCAAGAAGGACCTCAACGCGCACCTCGAACGGCTGGAGGAGGCCGCCAAACGCGATCACCGAAAGCTGGCGACCGAGCTCGACCTACTGAGCTTCCCTACCGAGCTCGGCGGTGGACTCGCGGTCTGGCATCCCAAGGGCGCCACCATCCGAAAGATCATGGAGGAATACAGCCGCCAGCGACACGAGGAGGGCGGCTACGAGTTCGTCTACACGCCGCACCTCGCGAACGAACGGCTCTTCCAGACCTCGGGGCACCTCGACTTCTACGCCGACGGCATGTACCCGCCCATGGAGATGGACAACGGGACGTACTACCCCAAGCCGATGAACTGTCCGATGCACTGCCTGATCTTCGGCACGGGACAGCGAAGCTACAAGGAGCTCCCGCTGCGGCTGTTCGAGCTCGGAACCGTGTATCGCTACGAGAGGTCGGGCACGCTCCACGGCCTGCTGCGCATTCGCGGTTTCACTCAGGACGACAGCCACCTCTACGTGGCGCCCGACCAACTGGCCGACGAGATCGCGTCGCTGCTCGACTTCGTCCTCTCGGTACTGCGGGCGTTCGGCTTCGAGGAGTTCACGTTCAACCTCTCGACCAAGGACCCGGACAAGTATGTCGGCACCGACGAGATCTGGGAAGAAGCCACCGCGGCCCTCCGAGAAGCCCTCGAGCGACATGGGCTCGACTACGCGGTGAAGGAGGGCGATGCGGCCTTCTATGGCCCCAAGATCGACATCGACGTCAAAGACGCCATCGGACGCTCATGGCAGCTGTCGACGATCCAGGCCGACTTCAACCTGCCAGAACGATTCGACCTGACGTTCGTGGGCGCCGACGGTGAGCGCCATCGGCCGATCATGCTGCACCGCGCGTTGTTCGGCTCGATCGAACGCTTCTTCGGAGTACTGGTTGAGCACTATGGCGGAGCGTTCCCGACCTGGCTGGCGCCCGTCCAAGTCCAGGTTCTCGGTGTTCGTGCCGACCACGATGAGCGCGCCGAGCAGCTCGTGCAGCGGCTGACCGCAGACGGGTTTCGAGCCGGGATGGTCGAGGCAGATGATCCACTCGGCGCCAGAATCCGCAAGGGCAAGCTCGACAAGATCCCCTACATCTTGGTGATCGGCGACGACGACATCGCCAACGACACCGCAGGGGTCAACCCGCGAGGCGGCTCCGTCGAGCGCGACGTACCCATGGACAAGTTCATCGAGCGTCTGCGTCACGACGTCGACACCAAGCAAGCCGCACCGGCGGTCGGCGACAGCTGAGTCGACTCACGCGCATCCGCCCCACGAGGGTCTCGCGGAGCCGATGGGCTGAGACACGCCGGCGACCGCCACACTGATGGGTCGTTCATCTCAGTGGGACTCCATCGGTCACTGAGCGCGCGTTCGTGAGCAATCCGCGTTGGGGATTGGACGCGCCGCGCAACTACGATCACCGGTCGACCTCGACGGAGGCCCACGCACGAGTGTCCCGCCGCATCAGCCCCATCGCGATCATCTGCGCCCTGGTCCTCGGCGCGTCCAGTTTCGCCATCGCGCAGGAGCAGGAGGACTTCGAGGAGACGATCCGCGACGCCCGTGAAGCACGTGAAGAGTCGCGCCGAGAGCAGGCCGAACTGGCCGGCGATCTCGACGTTCTCGAAGCAGAGGACGACGAGCTGCTCGCGGCTCTGGTCGCCATCAATGACCAGGTCCAAGCCCAGCAGATTCGTGTGGCGGAGGCCCAGGCCGAGCTCGAGCGGATCCGGAGCGAGATCGGGGGGTTGCGCGACGAGATCGTGCTGACCCGTCAGCGCTCGGTGATCGTGCGCAACCAGGCGACACGGCGAGTCATCCTCACATACGTGCAGCCGAGCGAGCCTCTGTCGTCATCGCTGCTCAACGCCCGCGACCTCCACGAGGGCACCCGCCGCCAGACACTGTTCCGGTTCGCGACGCTCGGCGACCTCAACTTCCAGGACGAGCTGCGGGCCGTCGATGACGACCTCATCGTCCTGCAGATGGCCACCGAGCAGAAGGAACAGGAGGCGGTCGAGCAGGAGCAGCGGCTGAACGAGGTCCTGGGCGAGCTGGAGGTCAGCCAGGCCATCCAGGAGCAGCTGCGGGCGGCGCTCCTGAACCAGATCGGGGTGATCGAAGATCAGCTCGGCGAGATGGAGCGTCAAGAGCGTGAGTTGGCCAATGTCATCCGCCAGGCGCAGGCCGCGCTGCAGGCACAGCAGGCCAGGGAAGCCGCTGAGCGGGCCCGCAACGCCGAACCCAAGTTCAACCAGCAGTCCCCCGCTGGATTCATCATGCCGGCCGGCGGTTGGATCACCTCTGGATTCGGCACCCGCCGTCACCCGATTCTCGGGACGGTCCGCAACCACGCAGGCGTTGACGTCAGTGGAGCACGCGGCAACCCGGTCTGGGCGGTCCAGGGCGGCATCGTGATCACCGCCGGATCGCTCGGCGGATACGGCAAGACGGTCATCGTCGATCACGGCGGCTATCGCACCCTGTACGCCCACATGAACGACATCAAGGTGCGGGTCGGCGACGAGATTCCACAGGGAACACGGGTCGGCGACATCGGCTCGACCGGCCTGTCGACGGGGCCGCATCTGCATTTCGAGGTGCGGGTGGGTGGTGTCGCCCAGGACCCCGCCAAGTACCTTCCCTAATCATGGACGCGCTCCTCTTTCCGCGAAAAGAAGCCAGGTATGCCGCCGCGATGGCCGCATCACGCTTCAAGCCGGGAGCAGGCGCCACCTACGGACCGCTCTCCCTCACCCAGATGGACGAGCCCGAGTTGCCCGGCATCGGCTGGGAGCATGTACGCACTCGGCTCGCCGGCATCTGCGGTTCGGATCTCGCGACCATCGACGGTCGAGCATCCCGATACTTCGAACCGCTGGTGTCGTTCCCCTTCGTCCCCGGCCACGAAGTTGTGGCGAATCGAGCGGATGGGTCGCGCGTGGTTCTCGAACCGGTTCTGGGACCGGAGACGCGCGGCGAGGTGCCGGCGTTCCCGGGCGCAGCACAAGCCGACGGCGACGACTACGGCCACCTGGTCGCCGGGACGCTCGAGCCGGGGCTGCAGACCGGGTCCTGCTCGAGCACGGGGGGCGGCTGGTCTGAGATCTTCGCAGCGCACGCCACGCAGCTGCACCCTGTCGCCGACGATCTCAGCGACGAAGCGGCCGTCATGATCGAGCCAACTGCTGCCGGCGCACACGCCGCGCTCCGCGGCCAGGTCCCCGACGGAGGAACCGTGGCGATCCTCGGCGCAGGCACGATGGGGCTCACCGCACTCGCCGCAGCGCGCCACTTCACATCCGCCGACGCGATCATCGTGGGTGCCCGCTACCCCCACCAGCGCAAATGGGCGGAGATCCTCGGCGCAGACCTGGTGGTCGATCCCGACGAGGTGCCACGGGCCGTCCGACGCGCCGCGGGGACACGGGTCATTGGTTCGACGCTTGGTTCGGGGGTCGACGTCACGATCGATGCCGTCGGTTCGTCGGCCTCACTCACGGATGCGATCGCCATCACCCGCCCACGGGGTCGCGTCGTGCTGCTCGGCATGCCGGCGGAGGTCAACCTCAACCTGACCGCGTTGTGGCACAGGGAAACCGAGCTCGTCGGTGCCTACTGCTACGGCACCGAGCATTCCCACGGCGACGCCCACACCTTCTCGCTCGCCGAGGAACTGATCCGCGAACACGACCTCGGCCAGCTGGTGAGCGAGGTGTACCCACTCGCGGAGTACCGAGACGCCATCGAGCACGCCGCCCAGGCGGGTTTGCGCGGCTCGGTGAAGATCGCCTTCGACCTGCGCCAACCCGCCGAGGACTGAGAACCCGTACTGCCAGCTTCCAGGGACACTGGGTTGGCCCTACGAGCTGGCAGAAGGGTGGGTGACGCGCATCACCGCGATCGCCAAGAGCGCCCCGAGGATCTGGGCCACGATGAAAGGCAGCACGCTCGCGGGCTCGATACCGGCGAATGTGTCTGAGAACATGCGCGCAACGGTCACTGCGGGGTTGGCGAAGCTGGTGGACGAGGTGAAGAAGTAGGCCCCGCCGATGTAGGCGGCAACGGCGAAGGCGACGAAGCGCTCGCGGCCGGACCGCACGACGCCGATGATCACCATCAGCAGGCCGAAGGTGGCGATCACCTCGGAGATCCAGAGGGTCCAGTCGCGTCGATCGGTGGTGCTCCAGCTCACGGCGTCGAGGTCGAAGATGACGTTGGCCGCAATCACCCCGAGAATTCCCCCGCTCACCTGGGCAGCGAAATAGGCCGCAGCCATGCGATCGTCGAGTTCTCCTTCGATCCGCGCCCACAGGGTGACCGCCGGGTTGAAATGGGCGCCGGACGAGGAAGCAAAGACCAGGATCAGGCAGGTCAGAGCACCTGCGGTCGCGATCGAGTTCTCGAGAAGCTGGAGTCCGACGTCGTCAGGGCTCAGCGTCTGGGCCATGATCCCCGAACCCACGACGGCCAGGAGGAGAAAGAAGGTCCCGACGAACTCGGAAGTCGCACGCTGCGACATGTCGGGGGGCATCGCTACTGGAGCGCCTCGGCGAGCTCGCGGGTGAGGTAGGTGAGAATCAGGTCGGCGCCGGCCCGCTTGATGGCGGTCACGTGTTCGAAGGCGGTTGCCTCGCCGTCGATCCACCCGTTGGCCGCTGCAGCCTTGAGCATCGCGAACTCCCCGGACACGTGGTAGGCAGCCAGTGGCAGATCGAACGTCGCTCGGGCCTCCGCGATGACGTCGAGGTACGCGAGCGCAGGTTTCACCATGATGATGTCGGCGCCTTCGTCGACATCGAACCGGATCTCCTCCATGGCCTCGCGGGCGTTGGCCGGATCCTGCTGGTACCCCTTGCGATCGCCGCCTCCTGCGATCGTCACATCCACTGCATCGCGGAAGGGCCCGTACTCGGCCGAGGCGTACTTGGCCGAATACGCCATGACCGGAATGGCGTCGTGGCTGTTGGCATCGAGCGCCTGACGGATGGCCGCAACCTGGCCGTCCATCATCCCGCTCGGCGCCACCATGTGCGCGCCGGCGTCGGCCTGGGCGAGCGCCGCCTTCTGATAGAGCTCCAGCGTGGCGTCGTTGTCGACATCGCCGGCCGGGGTCACGATCCCGCAGTGGCCGTGGTCGGTGTACTCATCGACACACAAATCGGCGATGATCACCAAGTCGTCGCCGTGCGCTTCGCGGAGGTTCGAGAGGGCCACCTGGACGACGCCGTCGGGGTTCCACGCCTCGGATCCCACAGGATCCTTTGTCGCGGGAAGGCCGAACAGAATCACGCCGGACACGCCGAGATCGGCCAGCTCTTTCACCTCGGCGAGCAGGGACGCTTGGCTGTGTTGCATCACGCCGGGGAGGCTGACGATCGGCTGGGGCTCCTGGGTGTCCTCGCGAACGAAGAGAGGCGCGATCAGGTCGTCGACCCCGATGCGGGTCTCGGCCACGAGTCTCCGCATTGCCGCGGAGCTCCGGAGACGACGGAGACGTCGTGAAGGAAAGGTCACGTCACAATGCTACGGGTGGCCGAAAGCCCGGTCACCCCCCTCTTCGCCAACCCCACACACCACTCGGCGAAAGCCCGAGCCGCACCCATCTGTCTCCAGACGCGCACGCGATTCGCACCGGTATCGCGAGAGTGCCCTGGCCCGGCTCGTCTCCGAGGTCCGGTGGCGCAGCGTTGTCATCCGAGCTCCACCATCTGGTTCGCCGGCCATGTCCGGCGAAGTCGACGGATCGATCGTCGATCAGTACCTCTCCGTGAACGGACGACGGTATGAGCAGGCCCCCGTCGTGTCGCTCCGGCTCCGACGATGTTTCCCATTCGACGTCGAGCCCGACAGCCGCGCGTGTCCCCCACTGATCCCGCGCCGCGTCGGCCGGTTGATCCAGGTGTACGCCGAATGCCTCCAGACCCACAGTCCAATGCACGAGCGGGTCTTCGCAGACGTGCTGGGCCCAGATTCCCTCGGCCCGAAACTCCGCGGACGGACTCAGCGTGGCGAGAGAGATGTCGGGGTCGACGACGAGCGTCACCGGACCCTCTCGTGGCGTCAGCACCGCCGCGTACCAGGCCAGTCGGGCATGTGGCCGCCAGCCGAACTCCACCCACAGTCCGAGCTCGTGGGCCTCGGACCAGGCATCGAACTGCCAGATCTCGACGCTCGCATCGGCGTGAGGAAGATCGTCCTGGACCGTCTCGTCCGTCACCGGCTGGAGCGTACGCTGCCCCGGTGGAGTTTCTCAGCGACGACTGGTTTCGTGCCGCGAACGACGCGCTCGCCGGCCTGGAGACCGACCTCGACGACGCTCTCGTGATCGAACACGTCATTGAGCACAACGGCGCGACGGTGCCGTACCAGCTGGTGATCGAGGCGAGGGGCTGCGCTCTCGAGAAGGGGCGACCGCGTTCGGCACACGTCACCATGGCCCAGTCCGCAGAGACAGCTGCCGCCCTGCGGGCGGGCACTGTCGACGCCCTGCAGGCGGTGCAGGACGGGCGGGTCCGCATCGATGGAGACCCGCGCCGCCTGATTCAGCACGCAGAGCTTCTTCAGGCCATCGACCGCCGCCTGGCCGCACTCCCTGCCTGACCCCACCCGAGCACGAACTCAAAGTCCTTTTTTTGGACATTGCGTCATCGGAGAAATGGACGGTCGTTGGTCCCTCTGTTGACGGCCACTGTGAAGCACCGCCCCGCCCACACCGCGCCGTCGCACCGCTCACCTCAGTCGGGTGCCCTGGGCCCGCCCCCCGGGGCACCCTGAGGTGGGCTCAAGAGACAGTGTTCAGTATTGGACACATTTTCCAACAGTACAGTCGGGTTCGAGTGCACTAGCCTCTGCACATGGGAGGGGGCCAGACGCTACCGCTCCACATGCGAGTCGTGGGCGCCGTGGAGGAACTCGCCGACGGTGAGCGCGGGACGTTCGTGACGGTGACCGCCATCAGCACTCGGCTCCAGGAGCAGTGGCGTGGCCTCTTCCCACGTCCCGCTCGCGCGATCGCCGGCTGGGCACGAACCGCGGTGGACGTGGATCTCCTCATCGAGAAGCGGCCCGACGACTGGGGCAGGCGGCGCTTCCATTGGGATCAGCTGGAGTACGCGCTGGCCTGAGCCCGCCGCCCAACGGCTCCTCCGTCGGCCGCCAGGCGGCTCGGTTCCATGGGCTGGGGATCGAGTTCTTTCAACGCGGGCATCACCTCGCGCGCGAACAGGTCCATGCTCTGCATCGCCTGCTCCGCCGGCATACTCCCGTACCGGAAGACGAACATGATCTCGTTCGTCCCGAAGACCTCGGCGAGCTCCGTGGCCCGAGCGATCGTCTGGTCGGGCGTTCCCCACGGGTGGGAGTCGAAGAACCCGCGCAGGAACGGTGACGCGTCCTCGCTCAGGGCCTGCTGGAGCGCGCCGTAGCGCTCGTACCCCTTCACGTCTGCCAGGTGGCTCCCGCGGAGCTCGTAGTGGCGGAGCGCCGAGTCGGCGTACTCCACCATGTGTTTCTCGGCGGCACGCCGCGCCGACTCCTCGTCTTCGGCCACGTAGGTCCAGAGGGCGAGCTTGGTGTGCACCCCGCCGCTCAGCCCGGCCTCGGCGCGGAGGTCCATATAGGTCCGCGTGACCTCGAGCGAGAGGTCGAGCGACGTGGTCGGAATCACCAGCGGGTTCACGTCGTTCTGCGCGATCACCGCCACCGAATCGGGTGAACCGCCGGCGCACCAGAGGTTGTCGGTGAGGTCGCGTTCCAGCTGCGGTCGCAGCCGAACGCCGTCGATGCTGTAGTGCTCACCCTGATAGGTGCATTCACCGGTCGAGAGCAGCTGCTTGAGCACCTGCAGGCTCTCGTCGAAACGGTGGCGCGACTCGTTCTGGTCGATGCCGAGCCCGCCGAACTCTCGCCGGCCGAGTCCGCGCCCGACACCGAGGATGACATCGCGGTCATCGCCGAGGAAGGCGTCGAGCATGTTGACGTCCTCCGCGACCCGAACCGGGTTGTGCCAGGGCAGCACCACCACCATCGTCCCGAGGTCGACGTTGTCGGTGACACCGGCCAGGTAGGTGAGGTACTGCAGCGGGTTGGTCACCATCGTGTACGGCGTGAAGTGATGCTCGATGGTCCAGACGCTGTCGAACCCGAGCCCATCGGCACGACGAGCGAGCTCGACCTCTTCGGCGAAGATCTCGCGATCCGACTTCGCTGGGCGGCCCGCCACGGACTCACCGCGCTCCTCTGCCTCGTAGCGATCCCAGTCGGTGTAGTTCTGATTGAAGATCGTCGCTCCGACCCGCATGGCTCCCCCTGTCTGCCCCGTCGCTGGCGGGGCGCAGTCTCAACCTAGGTCATCATCGGACAGGGGAGCCCGGAGCCCGACAGCGTTAGCCTCTGCCCACGAGGGGGAAGCCATGCTGATCGCCGGAACAACCGAGGGCGCATTCGTCCTCGCCGAAGATGGCCGAGCCGATCGCATTCTCAACGCACCGAACGTCCGCGAGGTGACACACGCCGCCGGGCGGCTGTGGGCCGGCACTGGCGATGGCCTGTTCGCATCCGACGACGGCGGTGCGACCTGGACCGGCCCGCAGCTGGATGGCCGTGAGGTGTGGGCCGTTCGCGAAGCCGCCGACGGCACCCTCTACGCCGGGACTCAGCCCGCGGCGCTCTTTCGCAGCGATGACCGGGGAGCGACATGGCAGGAGAACGAAGCGTTCGCCGCGCTACCCGAAGCGACCCGTTGGTGCGTCCCGCTGGACCCTCCGCTCCCAGGTCGGGCCCGTGCCCTTGCGATCGACCCCGCCGATCCCAACCGCATCTGGGTGGGTGTGGAGGTGGGTGGCGTGGCCCGCACGGCGGACGGTGGCGCCTCATGGACAGTGGATCTTCCGGGTCACAACCCGGATCTCCACATGATGTTCGCCCATCCGGCCGACCCCGGCACCGTGTTCTGCTCGACCGGGTACGGGCGCTTCGACCACATCGCCGAGGAGATCGAGGGCAACGCAGGCGTCTTTCGCACGGACGACTACGGAGATACCTGGGAGTACGCGTGGAAGGGAATCACCCCTCGCTACTCACGCCCCATGTGCATCGACCAACGCGAGCCGCACAGCCTCACCGTGGCGAGCGCGCCGACCGCGTTCTCGGACCACTCGGATCCAGACGGTGCGCTGGCCGCCCTCTTCCGCTCCGACGACCACGGGCGCTCCTGGCGTTCACTCTGCGACGAAGCACACTCACCGTCGGCCGCGAACTTCCACGGACTCACGGTCGACCCCGACCACGTGGGCGGTGTGATCGTCGGGACGGACACCGGCGAGGTGTGGCGGGTAGGAGACGACGCGCAGTGGACCCTCCTCGGTTCGGGTCTCCCCAAGGTGTGGGCGCTCGCACCCGTGACCCGGTGAGCGCGCTGCACGTCGTCTCGCTCATCCCGCTCCCGGCTGTGGCGAGGGAGCAGATCGCCGCCGTTGATCCGAGCATCGAGCTGCATGTGGCTGCGGGATGGTTCAACGACGATGTGCGCGAGACCTGGGGCGACCATGTCGCCGATTCGTATCTGCTACCCGCCCGCGACGACATTCCTCCCCGGGACGAACGCAACGCCGTGCTGGCGAACGCCGACGTGGTGCTCGGCGGCTTTCCGTTGCTGGTGGACCTGGTCGCCAGGGCGCCACGCCTGCGCTGGGTTCACCAGACACCGGCGGGAGCGAGCAACCTCCACCGCTGCGACCTGTGGGGCGGCGACATCCCGGTGAGCACATCGCGGGGCCTGGGAAACACGCTCGCGATCGCGGAGTACGTGGTCGGATCGTTCCTGCACTTTGCTCGCGGCTTCCACCACGCTGGTGCCCAACGAGAGCAGCGGCGGTTCGAGCGCGCCGCCTACAGACCCACCCTCCTCGGGGGGAAGCAAGTCTGTGTGATCGGTGCCGGTGGAATCGGTCAGGACGTCGGGCGCCTGTGTTCGGCCCTCGGGATGAGGGTTGTCGGAACGCGGCGAACGATCGGTGGTGAACATCCAGAGGGGTTCGACGAGGTCGCCTCCCCGGATCAGCTCCATCGACTCCTCGCCGACTCGTCGTTCGTTGCGATCTGTTGTCAGTGGACACCCGAGACCACGGGGCTCATGGGCACCGAGGAGTTCGCGGCGCTACCAGACGGCGCAATCGTGGCCAACGTCGCTCGTGGGGAGATCATCGACGAGGCGGCGCTGGCCGCATCGCTCGACCGCCTGGGCGGTGCCGCCCTCGATGTGTACGTCGGGGAGTTCTCTCGCAACCCGCCCGACGAACTGTGGGCTCACCCCAAGTGCATGATCACACCGCACGTCTCCGCAGGCGCCGACGAACGGTCGGCTCGACCCATCCGGTTGTTCTGCCGCAACCTGCGTGCCCTGATCGATGGGCGCCCTCTCGACAACGTGATCGACTGGGAACGCGGCTACTGACCTCGCACGACGTCAGTCGTCGAGATCACCAAAGGCATCGCGATCGTCGTCGCCGGTGTTGATCGGCTCGGTGGCGCTGCGCACGACTCCGATGAGGTTGGCGACGATGCGCTTGAGGTACCGGGCGTAAATCGCACGTGGAACCACCTCGTGGCCCGGCCGGTCGGATCCGAGGTAGCTCTCGATCGTGGCCTGAATCGAATCAGAAAGAGCGCCCCCCCGCTCGAGGAAGTCAGCGGGCTCGGGCTCAGTGGCGGCGAGCAGGTCGGCCGCCTCGGCGAACAGCATCGAGATCACCTGGCGCTGCTCGGTGAGCTCTTCGGCGTCGTCGTCAGAGACGAACGACACGCCGCTCTCAGCGAGATCGAGGATGTTCTTGGCCTGATCACCGATGCGCTCGATCTTCTTCAGCAGCAGAATGAGACCCATCACCTCCCCGACATCGGTCGCACCCTGGACCGTGATGTGCACGACCAGCTGGCTGCGGAGGTCCCGCTCGGCCTCGTTGATTCGATCGTCCGTCGACCTGATGTCGTCGGCCACGACGGCCGCGTCACCGCCCGAGACCACAATCATCGCCGCGAGGTCGAAGGAGTGCCGCGCCTCGTTGAGCATGGCGATCGACCCCGACACGACGGTGTCCAACCCCTCGCTGCTCTTGCCGAAGAAGGACAGGACCATCGAGTCTCCTATCGCAGCAACGCCACACCGATGAGCGGCGCCACGATGAACAAGCCTACGACGTACACCAAGGCCAGGCTCCGACGGGCGACGGCGACCTCGGCCATCGCCTCGGCGAGCCGCACCGGCACATCACGTGCCAACGGCACCACGTAGAGAAGGAGGATTCCCAGAATGTTGAACGTGGTGTGGGCAAGCGCGACGGTGAGCGATTGCGGGCTCGAGGCCGCGAGGGCAGCCAACAGCGCGGTGATCGTCGTGCCGACGTTGGCGCCGAGCGTCACCGGATAGGCATTCCGGAGCGACAGGACGCCCGCAGCTGACAGCGGTACCAAGATCGAGGTGGTGATGCTGGACGACTGCACCGAGATCGTGATCACGAGGCCGAGCAGCAAGGCGACGGCGCCCCCACCCTTGCCGAGGACCGCGTTGACGGACTGCTCGATGCGCGCAGCGACCAGCTTTCGCATGTTGCGCGTGATGAACGCAAGGGCACCCAGCACGATGAACAGACCGGACAGCACCATCAGCGTGCCCTGCACGTTGCCGCTGGCCCCGAGCGTGTCCCAGAAGTCCGTCAGCCAACCAACAGGCTCTTTCACCCACTGCTTGACGGGGCTCTTCCAATCGCTCCCCGCCGCGCCGACGAGCTCGTCGCTGATCGCTTCGGCGATCGACGAAACGAGACCGGTGAGGAGCTCGATCGGAAGCAGGAGAGAGACCGCCATCACGTTGAAGAAGTCGTGCACGGTGGCGGCTGCGAATGCCCGCTTGAACTCCGCCGACTGGCGGACGTGACCGAGCGACACCAGCGTGTTGGTGACGGTGGTCCCGATATTGGCCCCCATCACCATGGGGACTGCGTCATTCACGCCGAGAGCCCCCGACGCGACGAGACCGACGATCACGGACGTACTCGCCGACGACGACTGCACGAGGACAGTGCCCAGGATGCCGATCGACAGACCGGCGATCGGGTTGCTCACCGCCGAGAACAGCCGCTCCTGAGTGTCGGCACCCATGATCTTGATCCCGGCCTCGAGCGAGGAGACGCCGACGAGAAAGATGTAGATCAGCGCGACGACGAGAACGGCCCTGGCGGGCGGCGGCAGGCGCTCCTCAGTGTCGAGACTGCTCGGGTTCATGCGTGACAGAGATCTCAGGGGTCGAGGCTCCGCTGAGGCTACGCGATGTGGGACCGCCGCCTGACACTTGCCTCCGCGATGAGAACGGTGCCCCGAGCCCGCCATATCGTGTGAGTGTTCCCGAGTCGGCTCCAGGAGTGTTCGGGTGCCTGAGATTCC
>Ga0114932_10000120_pt1 | contig 89140 bp, 82 predicted proteins | sample 2SBtaG_2_FD_87286 | JGI IMG/M metagenome (GOLD analysis project Ga0114932, IMG submission 87286) | Deep subsurface microbial communities from Kolumbo volcano to uncover new lineages of life (NeLLi) - 2SBTROV12_ACTIVE470 metaG | ecosystem: Environmental > Aquatic > Marine > Volcanic ...
AACTACTTCTTCTGCTTCATTCGTTGGTTCGGCTTCTTCTGTTGCCTCTTCAACTACTTCTTCTGCTTCATTCGTTGGCACAACTTCTTCTGTTACCTCTTCAACTACTTCTTCTGCTTCATTTATTGGTTCAGCTTCATATATAGGTATGTTTCCCTCACCTGCTACCATAACTAACGTATCGCGTGCTCCAGGAACTGCCCCTTTAATAGAAAGTATATTATTCTCTAGATCTACAGAAACAACTTCTAACCCTCGAGTGGTAATAGTTTCGTTTCCATAGTGACCTGCCATACGTTTACCTTTAAACACTCTCCCTGGTGTTGATCCTGCACCAACAGACCCAGGGGCCCTCCATCTATCCGACTGACCATGCGTCTTAGGCCCTCCATGGAATCCATGTCGTTTCATTCCCCCAGCAAAACCTCGTCCCTTTGAATTTGCAGTTACTCGTATTATTTCGCCGATTGAAAACATCTGAACATTCAATAGTTGTCCAACCTGTAATTCATCAAGTTCTTCAACCCTTATTTCTCTTAAATATTTATAATTACCTGTTCTTTGTAAGTGGCCTGAAGTTGGTTTATTTGCTTTCTTTACGGTTTCATAACCTATTTGAATAGCATTATATCCATCATTGCTTTTTGTTTTTATTTGAGTAATAACACAAGGACCTGCTTGCACCAAAGTTACAGGTTGAACTTCTCCTTTTTCAGAAAAAGTTTGTGTCATTCCTATTTTTTTTCCTATAATACCCTTCATTGTTATACCTTTATTGATATATCTACACCAGCTGGCATATTTAATCTTGTTAAAGCGTCTATTGTTTTAGAAGATGGATTTAATATATCGATTAACCTTTTATGAGTTCTCATTTCAAAGTGCTCACGAGATTTTTTATCCACCATAGGAGACCTAATAACACAAAATCTTTTGATAGTCGTAGGTAATGGTATTGGTCCTGCAACCGATGCCCCCACCCTTTCAGCACTTTCAACGATGTGTTCTGCAGATTGATCCAAAATTCTATGGTCAAATCCTTTAAGAATAATCCTCATTCTTTGTCTATTCGTTTGTTGTTGTGTTGTTGTTACCATGATTAAACCTTTGTAATTAACCTTGTGCGAGTAATTCTTCTCTTATGTTTTCAGGAACTTCCGAATAATGATCAAACTCCATTGAGTAACTAGCTCTTCCTTGAGTAGCAGATCGAAGGTCTGTCGCATATCCAAACATTTGCCCTAAAGGCACATGTGCCTTTAGTACTTGAGCATCATTTTGAGCTTCCATATTCTGTATCTGAGCTCTTCTGGAATTTAAATCACTTAAAACATCTCCCATATGCTCCTCAGGAGTAGTAACTTCTATTCCCATAATAGGTTCGAGTAATTGTGGATTGGCCTTGGATATAGCTGCCTTAACACCCATGGAGCCTGCCATCTTAAATGCCATTTCTGATGAGTCAACATCATGAAAACTACCATCAAAAAGGGTTACTTTTATATCTACAACAGGATAACCACCTAATGTTCCATTTGTTAAAGCCTCTTTAACACCTGCCTGAACAGAAGGAATATATTCTCTAGGAATTTTTCCGCCGACAATTTTATTATCAAACTCAAAACCCTCACCTTCAGGTAGTGGTTCTATTTCTAAAACTACATGTCCATATTGGCCTCGGCCTCCACTTTGTCTAACAAATCTACCTTCAGCAGTGGCTTTTTTCTTTATAGCTTCTCGATAAGAAACTCTTGGTTTTCCTAGGTTTGCATCTACACTAAATTCTCGTTTGAGCCTTTCTACCAAAACTTCTATATGGAGTTCACCCATACCTGAAACAATAGTTTGGGCTGTTTCTTCATCGTATTTCGTCTGAAAAGTTGGATCTTCTTCAGCTAATTTAATGAGACCATCTGTCAATTTTTCTTGTTCTGCTTTGCTTTTTGGTTCAATTGCAACCGAAATTACTGGTTCTGGGAATTTAATCGTTTCAAGTAACAAAGGCCTATTTTCTAATGTTAATGTATCACCTGTAAAAGTGTCCTTTAAGCCCACAGATGCTCCAATATCACCCGCCTTTAATTCTTCTACTTCTTCACGTTTATTTGCTACCATTCTAACAATTCGACCCATACGTTCTTTTCTTCCCTTAGTCACATTTAGAAGAGATGTTCCTCCAGTAACCTTGCCGGAATAAACTCTGAAATATACCAAACGTCCAGTATATGGATCTGAAACTACTTTGAAAGCAATCCCACAAAAAGGCTCATCCTCATTATGTGCCACGACTACTTCATCTTCACTTCTTGGTGCTACTCCTGATATTGCAGGAATATCTTTTGGTGATGGCAAGAAATCAACAATAGCATCTGATACTAATAGCATTCCCCAGTTAAACATTGCACTTCCACAAATAACCGGAACTATTTTATTTGTTATGGTCCCAATTCGGATACACTTTCTAATATCATCTGGAGTAAGTTCTTCACCATCTAAATATTTCATCATAATTTCTTCATCAAATTCAGCAATATTTTCAAGCATTGCTTCACGATATTCATTTAATTGTTGCTGAAACTCTTCTGGAACTTCATCAAGAATTTCTTCAACCCCAGAGCCTGTTTCTCTACTAAATCTAATAACGCGTTGATCAATCAAATCAATTATTCCACTGAATTCACTTTCACTTCCAATAGGAAGTTGGATAGGTACAGCAACCACCTTAAATCTGTCTTTGATCATACCTACTGCACGGTAAAAGTCAGCACCCATTCGGTCCATTTTATTAATTAAACATATTCTTGGAACACCATATTTATCAGCTTGCCTCCAAACAGTTTCTGATTGTGGTTGAACACCTGAAACAGATTCAAAAACAACAACAGCTCCATCCAGCACCCTAAGGCTTCTTTCAACTTCAGCTGTAAAATCAACGTGGCCTGGTGTGTCTATAACATTTATTTGGTGATCTCTCCAATGAGTAGTAACAGCAGCAGAAACTATCGTTATACCTCGTTCTTTTTCCTGATCCATCCAGTCAGTTACAGTATTACCGTCATCAACGTTTCCAATTTTATGTGTCATTCCGGATGCAAACAAAACTCTTTCTGTTACAGTTGTTTTTCCTGCATCAATATGAGCAATAAATCCAATATTTCTTATTTTATCAATAGGGAATTCCATATCCAAACCTTACTTCGATATAACTACCATTTATATTGAACAAAAGCCCTATTGGCTTCTGCCATCCTATGCAAATCTTCTCTTCTCTTAACTGATGTTCCTTGTCCTCTAGAAGCTTCTTGTAATTCTCGAAAGAGCCTTTCGGACATAGAAGAGCCCGACTGCGATCGGGCCGAACCTATTATCCACCTCATAGCTAAGGCTTCTTTTCTATCGTAACGAACTTCAACAGGAACTTGATATGTAGCACCACCAACTCTTCGGGATTTAACCTCTAAAATTGGTGTTACATTTCTCATAGCTTGATCAAAAACCTCTATTGCGGGTCGTTTTGCATCATCTTCTAATTTCTGCAAAGCATCATAAACAATCCTCTGAGCTACTGTTTTCTTTCCATCCAACATTATCCTGTTAATAAACCGAGATATCTCTTGGCTATTATATTTAGGATCTGCAATTGTTATTCTTTTTGTAGCTCTTCGTCTTCTAGACACGGTTTTCTCTGCTTTCTGTAAATAAGATCTATTTCTTAGATCCGTATTTGCTTCTGCCTTGTTTTCTGTCGTTTACTCCTCCAGAATCTAAAGCACCTCTAACTATATGATATCTAACACCAGGAAGGTCTTTAACCCTTCCGCCTCTAACTAAAACAACAGAGTGTTCCTGAAGGTTGTGTCCTTCGCCTGGAATATATGCAGTTACTTCCATTCCATTAGTTAAACGCACTCTTGCGATTTTTCTTAATGCAGAATTGGGTTTTTTGGGGGTAGTAGTTCGTACCTGAACACATACTCCTCTTCTTTGAGGACATCCTGGACCTCTTGTTATCTTATTTTTTAAGGTATTTTGAACAACTCTCAATGCAGGAGCTTTTGTCCTTTTTTGAGAATTTGAACGACCTTTTCTTACTAATTGATTAACTGTAGGCATGATCTAATTCTTTCCAAATAAAAATATTGCCTCTGAATAGAAGGCAACAGAAACGGATAATAACAATATAGGGCTATATTGTCAAGTTTAACTTCTATTTGAAAGAAGAAAATTTTAAATTATACATCCTGCCATAATTCTACTAATATACCCATATTGCTTTTTGGGTGATAAAAAGTAACCCTACTACCGCCCTCATCTGCACCTGTTACTGATCCAATTTGTACTAATCCTGCAGAATTTAATCTAGCTACATCGCTTTCTATATCTTCAGAATAAAAACAAACGTGGTGAATTCCAGACCCTCGATTTGCTAAAAATTTAGCTGTTCCACTTGTGTCATCTTGAGGGACACTAACTTCAATGCGTGATTCACCTATAAGAAATTCAAGTATTTTTACATTATCGCTTTCAGCGAACCTTCCGTCAGGTAAAGGAGTCTTTATATCATCTACCTTGAGACCATATGTGTCTCGAAATAATGCTAATGCTTCTTCAAAGTTATTACATACAACTCCAACATGATGAACATATGTCAAACTTCCGCCTTTTCCTCGAGGAGGTTCAGGGACGATTCCATTAACTGGCATATTTTGCCATATTTCTAATAAAAAACCTAGATTAGACTTTGGATGTGCAAAAGCTACCCTTGAGCCACCTTCTTGGTCAGCACTTCCTGTTGGTTGCACAACAATTTGTTGGCCAGCGTCAACTAGTCGCTGAACATCTGAATCCATATCATCTGAATAAAGACATATATGATGAGGACCAGCGCCCCTTCTTTCCAAAAACTTCCCTGTACCACTATTAGGATCATTGGCCATATTAATTTCTAATTCACTTTCTCCTACAGGTATATCAAGTATATTCACATTATCGAGTTGTACATTTCTACCGTCTGGTAAAGGAGACCTTTCCTCGTCAACTGAAAAACCATAAGTATCAAGCCATAGACTTTTTGCTGCTTCTAAGTCACCTACTACTAACCCTAAATGATGTAACCTTGTAAACATAATTATTTCACCTCTTTTAAGTTTTTCAAATATCTATCACGATTTCTTTGGTAATTTGCAGCAGTTCTTGCTGTCATTTCTAGATTTTCTTTAGAAGGTTCTCTAACAACTTTTCCAGGAACTCCTAATACCAGAGAATTTTCAGGTATTGTAGATCCGGGAATAACCACAGATCCAGCCCCTATAACACAATTGTCACCAATTTCTGCGGGGCCAAAAACCAATGCTCCATTTCCTATAATTACATTGTTACCTACTGTACACCTATGAACTAAACACTGATGAGCTACAACACAATTTTCACCTATAATTGTTTCTTCATGTATAACTGTTCCATCTTGTATATTAGTACCCTTACCTATAGTAATTTTTCCAGAGTCACCTCTTAAAACACAATTAAACCAAATACTGGCTCCTTCTAAAATTTCCACATCTCCTATAATTTGTGCGTTAGGGGCAATAAATGCAGTTTCGTGGATTTTCGGAGAAAGATCTTCAAGACTATACAACATACTCTATCCTTTACTTTTTTAATAATACTCATTGGAGCGGGAGACGGGATTCGAACCCGCGACCCTTTGCTTGGGAAGCAAATGCTCTTCCTCTGAGCTACTCCCGCCTATTTTTTATTACAATCGTGACAGTTTAACACAAACGTTTTTGATTTACAGGATGGAATAATAATTAAAAAATACCTTATTCAGATAATTCTTTTCTAGCATCACTTATGTGCTCAGCTATTCGTGTTTGTAATGAAACAAGCTCATATCCTAAATCTTGGTACATTCTACTTGAATCAACATTATAAACATGAGGAACAGGTTTTTCACCAGTTTTTATTTTTGCATCAGGAATAATTTCCATCACAACATCTATCATATCTTGAATTGTTGCTAAATGCCCTCCACTTATATATACGGGATGATTTAATTTGTTTGCCAAAGATGTTCTGACAAATATCTCCGCAGCATCCTCTACATGAATCATAGGAGATGCTTCCTCAGGCCTAAATTCCATTTCAACAGGTTTGCCAATAGCAGGTAAGGACATTAGCAACCCGCCTATCATTCCAGTCATACCTGTAACTCTACCATGGCCAAAAACTGTACAAATTCTTATTCCTCTTATATCTAAGTTATACTGATTTCTGTATTGAGAGGCTGAAAAATCATTGACTGCTTTTGTCATTCCGTACATATTAATCGGAGAAGGGAGATCGTCTTCATTAATAGGCCTTTCACCAAATGTTTCTTGAACTCCATAAACAGCGATCGAACTTGCATATACAACCCGCTGTATATTGGTCCATCGGGCAGCCTCAAAAATATTGTTCGTTCCTTGTATATTTACCAACATGCTATAATGGGGCCTTTCTTCTGTATCTGGTGGAAGCAATGCTGCCAGATGGATTATTTTATGAACTTTATTTTGGTTTATTGCCTCTAATATATGGGATAATTGAGACACGTCTCCTCGATAAAATTTCATTAATCCACGAAATGGCTGCAGGTTAATCTGTGGTGGATTTAAATCAAAACAAACGACCTCTTCTCCTCTTTCTAAGAGTTTACGTATAATTCTTTTTCCAATAAAACCTGATCCTCCAGTTACCATTGTGGACATATTTACACTCCTGATTAGGGTTTGTTAATAATGATGAACATAAGTCTAACAACCCATAAAACCATTATCAATATTATTTTAATCTCGATCGTAAAAAATTCGGTTAATGAAATTGTGTTTAGTAACCGAATTTAAAGAAAAATCTTTGGGGAATATTCTTTTATAAATTAGAATTACCGTTATTGGTAAACATATAAATAACACCAGTTCATCAGATTTGTATGGTTGATAATCTATTGGCAACAAAAAAGTTAGCGTTGTGATTATTGGCATCGAGAAAAAAACTGCAAGGGCCGAGTCTTTAAATAACAGTTTTATACCTATAATAAAAACACTTCCTATCAGCATTGGTAGAGGAATAATTGAATAGAGAAGGCCAGCGGAAATAATGACCCCCCTACCTCCCTTATTTCTTGTTTGAAATGGAAAAACATGCCCGATAATCATACTAATTGCAGAATAGTGAAATATGCTTCTAATTTCTAAGGATTGTGATAAAGATATCAATAATAATCCGCAAGCAAGACCTTTTATAAAATCGACTACAATAACAAAACTAGCAGTTTTATTATTTGTTTTCTCTAAAATCGCAGACGCACCTGTATGCCTAAAATTTATATTTTGTTTATTGAATACAAATCTTGTTAGTAAATAGCCTGTTGAAAAAGTTCCTAATAGATACGAAAGAACTACAAAAAAAATAAATAAACTAAGATTTATACTTATTTCTCCGTTGAAGATTCAGGGTTTGGTGTTTGAAGGTATTTGAGTAAATCACTATCAGAAGAAAGAACAATTGTGGTGTCATTTCCCGTTAAAGTATTTTTATACGCTTCTAGAGTTCTTGTAAAGGCATAAAATTCAGGATCTTGCTCCAAAGATGAAGCAAATATGGTTATGGCTTCCGCCTCACCAGCTCCTCTTAATTCATTGGCTTCTTTTTCAGCAGTCGCTCTAATAACAGTAATTTGTCTATCAACTCCAGCTCTAAGAGTAAGGCTTTGTTCCTCACCCTCGGCTCTTAATTTTTGAGCTTGAACTTGTCTCTCTGTTCTCATTCTTGTGTAAACACTTTGTTCTACAGACAGAGGGAAGTCCGCTGCTTTGATTCTTACGTCAGTTATATCTATTCCAAAGTTGTTCTCAGTACTTTTTACAGCGGCATTAGCACCAATTAAAACCTCTCTAGTAATAAATTCTCGAGTGGCTACTTCGGAATCAGTTTTCTTAGGCTTAACCAATGTAGTGCCGTCAACTTGCTTTTCAGGAACTCCACCAATTATTGTAGTTTGTTCGTTAGCTGCAACAACTCTTCTTATTTCTGATATAACAATGTTTCCTATACGGCTTTGTGCTGTGAGTTCATCTCTTAAGGTTAATAAGAATCTTTTAGGATCAATAATTTTATACCGAACATATGCGTCAATCTCCAAAAATTGTTGATCTTTGTCTGGCATAGATTCTGTTCTAACATCAATTCTAAGCAACCTGTTATCGAACTTTTGTACAGTTTCTATAAGAGGTAGTTTTAATTTAAGACCTGGGGTTTTTTCAATTCGCTGTATTGCACCAAACCTTACTATTGCTGCATATTCTGTTTCATCAACAATAAATAGAGCTTGGATTCCAAAAAATCCAGCTATAACCAAAGCTCCTATCAATAACTGTAGTTTTCTCACGGGGTTGTACTACTACTTTCATTTAGTGGTAAAAATTGTAATAAGCTTCCTTCATTTTCTGGGTCAAGAACATATTTTTTAACACCTGGAAGAATTTCTTCCATTGCCTCAAGATATAATCTTTGTCTTGTCACATTTTTCGACTTTTCATATTCAGCAAGTAGTGCAGAAAATCTATTTGCTTCACCAGTGGCTTTTAATATACGTTCTTCTTTGTAAGCTTGAGCAGCGTTTGTAACCTTTTCTGCATCACCCCTTGCTTTAGGTAACTGGTCTTGTTCATAAGCTAAAGCTGCGTTAATCACAGATTCTTTATCTACTCTGGCTCTAACAACATCATCAAAGTCTTCTCTTACTTCATCAGGAGGCCTAACGTTCTGCAACCTCACCTCTAATACCTCAATACCTGTTTCATAACTATCAAGCATTCCTTGTAGCATAATGAGTGTATCGGTCTGAACTGCTTCTTTATTTGTTGTTAAGATATCATCAACACTTCTTTGTCCAACTACTTGTCGCAAGGATGCCTCAGTAGCGTCTAGTATTGTTAATCCATCCGGAGAACCTTCTCTAATTTCTCTGTCCGCGCTACCTGGATCATCAACATTATATAAATAGGCACCCAAGTCACCGATTCTGTACTGAACAATAAGCTGTACATCTACAAGATTAAGATCTCCAGTTATCATTAACGCTTCTTCCCCTACGTCTTGAACAGCACCTCCAGGGCCCGTTCTAAACCCAACTTCAAGTCTTTTGGTTTCGGTTACAACTTCTTTTTGTACTTGTCCGATAGGGGCAGGCCAAAACCAATGGAGACCAGGTCCCCTTAGATTATTTGTAAAAGATCCGAGTAATTTTTCAGCTGCTTGTTCAGAAGGCTCAACTCTATATAGACCTGTTGCTGTCCAGACAAGTATAAGGGCAATAATAACACCAGGTATAAAAAATTTTCCTATTTTGGGATTAAATCCGCCAAAACCACCAGAAAACGAATTTTTGATTTTTTCAAAAATTTCATCTATATCTATTTCTTGTTGGGGCCTTTGTTGAAAAAGACTTAAAATCTTATTTTTCATTACATTCCTTTAAATTCAACCTAATGTAAGTGTATTATTTTTTAGATTGAATTACAAGGGTTAATGGTGGGCGATCCTGGGCTCGAACCAGGGACCTCAGTCTTATCAGGACTGCGCTCTAACCAGCTGAGCTAATCGCCCATAAGTTCACTTACTCTATCTATGAGAAGTATATATATTCAAAAAATGATGTCAAGAAAGTATTATTAGTATAATTATTACTATAAGTATATATATTAATATATTTATATAATATTTAATAATAATAACAATAATAATAGAGAGATAAATAAAAATAATGGAAACAGAAATAAATGTAACATTTCAAGGTGGGCCTGGAGGAAACGGCTGTATTAGTTTCCGAAGGGAAAAATATGTACCAAAAGGTGGGCCTGATGGAGGTGATGGTGGAAGTGGTGGAGGTGTAATTTTAAGGGGAACAACTGCTGAATATGATTTAAGGAAAATTAAAGGAAGAAACATTATAAAAGCCGGTAGGGGTGAAGAGGGAAAAAGTAGGAAAAAAACGGGAAAAGCCGGGGAAAATAATATTATTAATGTTCCCTTAGGTACTAGAGTAAGTGATACCGAAACAGGGAAAATTATTGGGGAAATAATAGAAGAAGGTGAGCAGTTATTGGTCGCACAGGGAGGAATTTTTGGAAAAGGAAACACAAGATTCTCTACATCTCGGAATAAAATACCCCTTTTAGCAGAAACAGGAGGGCCTGGGGAAGAAAAGAAAGTAGTAATGGAACTTTTTCCATTAGTGGACGTATCTGTGGTGGGTGATTTTTCAGGATATACAAAAAGTATATTTGAAAACCTAACAAATATTAATAAAAATCAAAATGACGACACAGTTAATATTGCTCCACATAACCCTTTTCAAGTAAGAGAAGTTGAAATCAATTGGACTAAGTATCAAATAGCATTAATATCTTTGCCGGATATAACACCTGAAAATTTAAAGCCTATCTTAAATTTACTTAAAAGGAGTAAGGTCATTAACCTTATATTTGAACTTAAAGAAGAAGAAATAGATATTAATAATATTTCAGAAATAATAGAAAACAACACCTTATATAAGCACAGTCCAGAAGTTATATTTATAAAAGAAGAGTTAGATATTTTTGGAAAAGATTATATTGAAGAAAATATTTCCAAAAATATAACTCTAATAAAATACGAAAAACAATCTGAGAATATCGTTTCTTATGTGCGAGAAAAAATCAAACACCTGTCAGATAAGGAATTTTTATACAAAAAACAATTAGGGCAAACCGATGTTATTAAATTAAGTGAAGAAAAAAATATAACCAGAGTAGAACAAAACACAGAAGGATATGTGGTTTTTAATTCGAGAGCTGAAAGATTGGTTGTTTTACCTGACCAAAGAAGCTTTGCCGCAAGAATACAGTTAAGAAAAGAATTGAACACAATGGGTGTAATAGACGCTCTTGAAAAAGCAGGAGTAAAACAAGGAGACAATGTGAGGATAGGAAAGAAAGAGTTTATATGGGAATAAATAAGATCGGTATACTAGGGGGAACTTTTGACCCTATTCATACAGCTCATGTTAAATTAGCAGAAATAGCCATGGTTGAGTGTGGTTTAGACAAAGTTTTATTTATACCTGCAGGTAGTCCCTGGATGAAAAGCGACAAGGTAATAACAGAATCAGAACATAGATTGAACATGGTTAATTTGGCCATAGAAAATAATCCTTCATTCTATAGTTCGGATATAGAGATAGAGAGACAAGGAAACACCTACACGATAGACACACTAAAAGAGCTTGGTGTAGATAAATTAAAAAAAGAATATTATTTAATTTTAGGCAGTGATTCTTATAAAGAAATAAATAGATGGAAAAACCCAGAAAAAATTATTGAAATGGTAGGTATTATCTTATTTAATCGAAAAGGAGACACTCCCCCAGAAACTATAAATCAATCAGTGTTCATAATCAAAGAAGAAATAGAAGACATAAGCAGCACAATAATTCGAACAAAAGTCAAAAACAAGGATTCTTTGCAAGGGCTTGTGCCTCAAAACGTTGAAGAGTACATTTTTACAAATAATTTATATAATAGTAAGTGAAATGAATAAAACAATTCCAGAAAAGATTTTGTTAAACAAGGCTGTTGTGGTAGATCCAACTATGCCCTATGTATTAGCTTCTGGTGTAAATAGTCCGATTTACTGCGATATGAGAAAGCTTTTATCAGATGTGGAAACTCGTAGTGATATTATAAAAAATATAGCTGATCTGATAAAAAAAGAAGGATTTAATAATTACGTGATAGTTGGAGTTGCTACAGCTGGTATTCCTTGGGCATCTTTATTGGCGCAAAGTCTTAATAAGCCTTTAGCTTATGTTAGACCAGAGCCGAAGGACCATGGTTTGGGAAAACAAATTGAAGGTAATATAGATAAAGGGCAAAAAGTTATTGTTATAGAAGATTTAACTAGCACAGGGGGATCGGCGATTCGTTCTGTGGAGGCGATTCACTCAGAAAATATAGAGGTTCTTTCCTGTTATAGTATATGCTCTTATAAATCAAAATTAGCCAAAGAAAGATTTAGTGAATTACAAATAAAACACTCCTTTTTGTACGGAATTGATGAAATATTACTTACGGCTTTTAACAACAAGTATCTTTCATCCACAGAAATCAAATTAGTTGAGGACTGGTTAAGAACAGGCCCTTTTAACTCAGATATTTAATATTGATTACAAAGGGAAATTTACTGAACCGAGAGAGGTTGTTTGTCCCAATTGATTTGTCCCCTTAACTTCAAGGTCTACCCTTTTTGTTTTTTCGTTGTTATTGATTGTAAGCACTTTTCCAGAGTAAGTAATTATATCCCCAGGGCGTACAGGTTCTAGGGCGCGTTCGGTAAAAGTGCTGTTAATAATTGCTTTTTGGCCAAAAGTTTTTTCTACAAGATGAAGCATAAATCCAACAGCAGTAGGGCCAGACAATGTTGTTCCACTAAAAACGGTGGCCTCAGCGAATGCTTCGTCTACATGTAGTAAAGCAGTTGGGCTGGGTTCTTTGTTGGACCAGTTGTTTAGTTCGTGGTACTTGTTGATTGTTTCTTGAGAGATAGCTCGCTGCAATTCAGGGATCATATCTCCTTCAGCTAGATTATTAATATCAAAATTATTTGTTTCAGTGATAATATTTGTGTTTGCTGTTTGGGTAGCTCCAGGTGTTCTTGATTTTTGTCCTTTTGAAAATTCCCACATCACATTATATCTATAATTAATGACAGGTTCGTTATTTTGATTTTTTGCCTCTACACCTATTGATAAAAACCTGTTTCCAGATGAACTTTCCCATTTTTTTTCAAAAAAAGCCGTACTTGTAATAATATCGTTTTCTTTAATTGGGTTTCCTTTCCATTCTATATCTGTACCAACAAAAGGTGTAGATCGACTGTTATGCTCAGCCTCTTCTGGAGAAATAAATCCATTTTCATGCATTACATCTAATCGACGCGCAGGTGCATAAATAAAAAACATACCAGCAGATGCTTGTAAGGGACTTTCTGTATTTCCAGCTGTATTATCCTCTATAGAGTCTTTGTAATTAAGTATCATTTCCTTTGTGATATTTATTGAGGTTGGTTTTGCTGATGTGCCTATTAAAATTTGATCCCATTCTAAAACATTCATAATTAGTGTTCTCCTTCGTATAGTTCCGCTATAAATACAGGAATTATTCTATTTGTTTTTTGTTGATAATCTTTATAAGGAGGATATGCTGAAACAGCTAGATCCCACAGATGCTCACGTTCTGGGCCTTCATGAACTTCCCTAACTTTCATGTTATAAACTTCTGTTCTGTCACGTATTTTAACTAAGGGGTTTTCTTTTAAATTATAATACCAAAGAGGATTTTTGGGGGCTCCTCCTATTGAAGCAATCAAAACATAATTTTTACCATCTTGCACTGTCATTACAGGTGTTTTTCTAATAGCCCCTGTTTTCCATCCAATGTGGGTAATTATAATACAAGGGAGGCCTGTGTCTCTTAATGTTATTCCTTCTGTGCCGCCACTTTTTTCATATAAATCAACCTGATCTGCAACCCACTGTCGTGGACTCGGAATATATTCGCTCATTTTTTTCACCTTTCGATAATCAAAGTGTCTAATAGGGCTGTTAAGTTTTTTTGATTTTCTAAGTCCCAGATTAAAGAGGATATTTTGTCTGCTTGTTGTTTAGAAATTATAGGTTCTGATAGATTCATAAATTTATTTGTTAGCTCATCATCGGTTAAAGGATTTTTCGCATGACCTTTGGGGTAACTAGTTTCTTTAGTAATAATCTCCCCACTAATAAGTTCTACTTTCATCTTGCAGTTCGATTCCTCGGGTCGCTTGTTTGTGAACAAAGAGTTTTCTGTAATTGTTAGCTTTGAAATAATATCCCTAATTTCTTGACTCGCTATTTTTTCATCAGTAAAGCTGTTAATTCCTATATCTCCGTACAAAAACGCAGAAGCAACCATAAAAGGAATGCTATGGTCGGCACTTTCCCTTGTTTTTGGGTCCCATTTTTCTGGATGACTTTCTGGAGTGCTTACACAATTAGAATATGTTTCTATTTGGATGGATTTTATTTCATTTATATTAATTAATTTTTCTATTTCTAAAGCAAGGCCAGTTGGTGCTTGGGTTAGAATTTGGGCTGGGAAAAATTTAAAATCTGTTTTTGTTATTCCAAAAGGTTCAAATTGTGCAGATATAGCGGAAGATATACTTATTATCTCGGGTTTTGCGGGAGTTATATTTAATTTTTCCCATAGACCATTTTTCCCCTCGAAGGGTTCATATGGGCCTTCCATTCCTTCTTTTGCCAATACTGATGCAAATACCCCTGCTTTTGTTGCATGAGCCGTTGCACAACCTTTCCATAAAGATAGTTCGCCGACTCTTGTGGTAAGAAGAGGTAGATTAGGAACTATAGAAATAGATAGAGAATGGCCTAATTCTTCTTGTGATAAACTGAGTAATTTACCAGAAGAAAGTGCTGCTCCCATTCCTACAGAAAGACCTTGGTCCCATTCTCTACCACCTAACATAGGAGCAACATCTGATACACTACAAAAAACTTGATATGCTAAGGCGATACTAGTAATAATATTTTTTCCAGAAGACCCACAATATTCTCCTGCCGCTAGTGAGGCAGAAATCATATCACTTGGATGACCACCGCCTGGTGAAAAATAGGAATCATTGAAATCTAAATACCTGATAGCAATAGCGTTTGCAAACGCTGCGATATCTATAGATGTATTATTTGTTGTTCCGATTATTCTTGATTCGGGAGCTTCACTTACTTTCGGTGATACTTTTCTCGCTATTATAGCTGTTTTGGAATTAAATCCCCCTATGAGGCAACCAATACTATCAAACAATGTTCTTTTGACTTGATGAACTGTTTTATCATCAAGATCTGAAAACGATAAATTGTATGCATATGAGCTCAGCGTATCTTTAGTTACATCCACCATCCACTCACCTAAATATCAAGATTAGTTACATTCCTAGCTTCGTTCTGTATAAATTCTCTACGAGGAGCGACCTCATCGCCCATAAGTCTTACAAACATATTTTCTGCTTCGTTGTGTTGTTCCTCAAGTAAAGATTCTTCTGCTTTGTCATCGGCAATTCGTACTTGTAGCATTACTCGAGTTTCTGGGTTCATAGTTGTATCCCACAGTTGTTCTGGATTCATTTCCCCTAAGCCTTTGTATCGCTGAATATTTATTCCAGATTGATCAGCTGTACGACTAATCTTTTCGGCTAAAAGAGACCAATTAATATCTTTTTCCAAAATCTCGCCATTTTTTTCAATATCATAATTATCAACAGATATGTAGTCTTTAAGCTCTTCCCATGCTGACAACAGAAAATTTAGATCGTTATTTTTAAATAAGGTTTGATTTAAATCAAAGGAACTGTTGTCATTTTTAATAACCCATGTAGATATACCTTCTTCATCTGTAGTTTTTTTGTCAGCACTTAAGCCTATTTCTGTAATTAAGGCTTCTATATGAGTTGATTCGATTTCTGATATAGACATTAAATTACTTACCCAGTTTATCTGTTGAGACGAAAGTATTTTAAAAATAATGTTTGTAGGGATGCCAGTATTTTTGGAAACACTTGAAACAATACTGTTAAATTGGTTAAGTCTGTTGGCAATAGATTGCATTTTTTGTCCCGAAAGATTTACTGAACCATCTTTTGATAACAGCTTTACGCCTGATAATGTTGTTTTGACCAGCCATGCTTCTTTTTCTTCTTCAGAAAATAGCCATTCTTCTTTTTTCCCCTTAGAAGCTTTATATAAAGGGGGTTGTGCTATATATAAATTTCCTTTGTCTATGAGTGGCCTCATATGTCTGAAGAAAAAAGTAAGGATGAGAGTTCTAATATGAGATCCATCAACATCTGCATCTGTCATAATAATCACTTTATGATAACGGAGTGAGTCATAATCAAATTGAGGTACCTTAGATTCTTCTTGATACCCATCATCAATATCATTTTCTGTTTCATCTGATTCGTTTGTTGAATATAGTCTAGAATGATATTTTGTTCCAAGCGCCGTTATTATGTGCCTGATTTCTTCATGTCCAACCATTTGGTCTTCTCGGGCTTTTTCAACATTTAAAATTTTACCTTTCAATGGCAAAATAGCCTGAAATTTTCTGTCTCTGCCCATCTTTGCTGAACCGCCTGCTGATTCTCCCTCTACAAGATAAATTTCACTCAATGAAGGGTCTTTTTCTTGACAATCAGCTAATTTACCCGGTAGAGAACCACCATCCATAGCATTTTTTCTTAAAACCATATCGCGTGCTTTGCGCGCTGCCTCTCTGGCCTTTTGAGAGGTTAGGCATTTTTCGATTATACGCTTAGCTATAATTGGATTTTCTTCTAAATAGTATTCTAAACCCTCAGATACAGCAGAATCCACTTGGCTACGAACTTCTTGATTTCCAAGTTTTGCCTTAGTTTGTCCTTCAAATTCAGGGTCTAATAACTTTACACTAACGACTGCAGATAGACCTTCTCTTGTGTCTTCACCGGTCATACTTGGCTGATCGTCTTTAATAAAGTTTTGCTTTTTCGCATAATCGTTTATAGCTTTAGTTAATGCAGACCGAAGCCCTGTTAAATGTGTTCCCCCATCTGGTGTATGGATACAATTTGCAAAAGCATACGTGGTATCAGAATACCCAGTGTTGTATTGCAGAGCAACTTCGATCATAGTTTCTGAAACTTCTTTTTCAATGTGTATAGGGTCTGAATTTAAAACTGTTTTATTGTTGTTAAGATAATCTTTTACGTAACTTACGATACCTAGTTCAAAATAGAAATTTGCTTTCCAGTCTGTAGCACCTTTTGATTTATGCCATTCACTAGTAAATTTAAGAGTTACACCCTTATTTAAGTAAGCCATTTGGCGGAATCGCGCAACTAAGTCATCAAAATCATAGTCGATATTTTTAAATATAGCTTTATCAGGCATAAAGGTTATTGTGGTTCCTTGTTTGGAGGTTTTGCCAGTTACTTCTAGGTCCCCTTTAGGTTTACCTTTTGCATATTCTTGAACATGGACTTTTCCGTCTCTGTAGACTTCTACTTTCATGGTTCCAGCTAAGGCGTTAACAACAGATGCTCCAACCCCATGCAGCCCTCCCGAAACTTTATACGCCCCACCTCCGAACTTACCTCCGGCATGCAAGGTGGTCATTATAGTTTCAAGTGCAGGTCTTTTGGTAACCTCATGAATATCTACAGGAATACCCCTTCCGTTATCACTAACACTAACCCAGCCTTCTTCATCAATATTTATTGAGATAGTGTCACAATATCCAGCCATTGCCTCATCAATTCCATTATCTACAATTTCATATATAAGGTGATGAATACCGCGTTGGTCTGAACTCCCAATATACATGCCGGGACGTTTTCTTACTGCCTCAAGGCCTTCCAAAACTTGTATGTCACTGGCGGTATATTCAGCTTGATTATCTTTCTGACTTGTTGCCATAAATTCCTCTCATTGAGTTTTACTATCTTTTAATCGTCTTGTAATATGTTGTATGTTTATCTATGCAGATACATCATTTTAACAAAATAGATATATACAGTCAAAGTAATAAACACCAAAATTTGTATTTAAGGACCAAGAATGCACAATATATGGTATCGAATGGAGAATTATGATAATACTAGGAATTGAAACATCGTGTGACGAAACAGCTATTTCTATTGTAGAGAATGGTTCAAAATTATTGTCAAATGTTATTCGGTCACAAGTTGAAATTCATACCCAGTATGGAGGAATTGTGCCGGAAGTGGCATCAAGGGCACATGTTGCCGCGATTATCCCAGCTCTTCAACAATCGTTAAATAATGCAAATGTAAAAATGGAAGAAGTAGATAAAATAGCAGTAACTTTTGGACCAGGATTAGCAGGTTCTCTTTTGATAGGTGTAAATCTTGCAAAAACACTGGCCTATATTTATAAAAAACCTCTATTAGGAATCAACCATATAGAGGCACATATATATAGTTCTTGGTTAGAAAAGGATAATTTTGTTCCAAGATTTCCATTGATTTGTATGGTTGCTTCAGGCGGCCACACAGAATTAATATTAATGAGAGAACATGGAGATTATGAAATCCTAGGGCAAACAAAAGATGATGCTGCAGGCGAAGCTTTTGACAAAGCCGCAAGAGTGCTTGGCCTCAGCTATCCTGGTGGACCTGAAATTCAAAAATACGCATCAAATGAATTAGATGTTTCTGATCTAATTATGCCTAGGCCATTGTTAAGAGAAGGATTGGATTTTAGTTTTAGTGGTTTAAAAACAGCCTTTTTAAATAAAAGTAGGTCAAAATCTACAGAAATTGGTTTTGATATCTCCCAAGATCCAAAAATTGTATCCAGATTGGCTTGGGAATTTCAAGAAGCCATTACAGAAGTTTTGGCAACAAAAATAGATCGAGCTATTAAATTCTCTGGAGCTAAGATGGCAATTGTTGGAGGTGGTGTTGCAGCTAATGCAAGGTTAAGAGAAAGAATTGAAAACCAAGTCACACAAGTTCCTGTAGTTATACCTCGTCCTGGGTTATGTATCGATAATGGAGCCATGATAGCAGCGTGTGCTTATTTCAAGAAATATGAGCACAAGATTGATTTAGATGTTAATCCCGGACTATCGATCGAGGATAATCCTGTTATTGATTATCTGTAGGTATTGGTATACCGATGCCAATACTTTGGCTGGAGATAAGCTTTATAATTTCACCAGAGTCTGCTAATGATCTTATGGAAAGCAGGTCAATAATTATATTATTTGTGCCATTTTTTACAGTTAGTTTAGGAATTTCTTTGGTTGCAAAGTAGGAAAAAAGATTAACACCCGAAAATCCAGCTATTGCCAATAATATGAGCCAAGTAATAATGGATGTAAATCCAAAGGCCAATGAAAACCAAATCCAGACAAGTGATGCTACACCAAAAATTATTCCATATATTAAATCTTCAAAAGATTTTTTTGGTATAGATAATTCTATACTTGTAATATCATTTGTTTTAATTATTTGAGTTGATTCTTTTTCATCATTAAAAGATTCGTAAACTAGGCGATAATTTGTTAATGTTAAAAACTCTGAGTCGTCGTTATCATTAAGGTGATATTTACTTGTGTGAATTTTACCACTTTGATTTCCAAAAAGATAAATAATCTTTTCGTTTTCTAACAATGAAAAATAACGATTTTTTTGCACTTAAAAACACCCAATTCTATTATTTTTAACCGCCATACAAATATATTAACGTAAACCCAGTTAGTTGAGTTTATAAGAAAGTTTTGGAGAAATAATCGACTTTATTGAAGAGATTTTTTTTAATAAATCTCTGTTAGAAAGAAGTTCGCTTTTTACCCAATTATTTGAAGCTCTAATTGTTTTAGTTGTCCAGTTACCACAAAGTGGTATCACTTCTTGATATTTTAATTTTAAGATTTCTATTGCTAAATACATTACAACTTTTTGTGGTTCTGTCGCTCTACCACTTTGTTTCATTTGTATTTTTTCTACACTAATCTTGTACTGTTTAGCGACAATGTTTAGTAAATCTTCAGCAGATACGTCAATAATTGGAAGATTATATGATTCAGCGTCAAGCCCTAAGGCTAATTTTGCTAAATCTAGATTTATGTTTAGCCCAGAAAACTCAGAGTATGCAATCAATTTGTTTAAGCTGCCCTCTAATTCTCTAATGCTATGAGTATACAAGGTTGCAAGAAGACTAGTAACATCCTCTGTTATAGGTATGTTTGCCTGTTCAGCTTTTTTTAATACAATAGCCGCTCGAGTTTCAATTTCTGGGCTTTGAATATCTGCAACTAAACCCCACTGGAATCTAGATAATAAGCGGTCGTGAATAAAATCAACATATTGAGGATGTCGATCACATGCTAAAACAATTTGCTTATTAGAATCATGTAGATCGTTAAAAGTATGAAATAAACCTTCTTGGGTTTGTTCTTTTCCTTGCAGAAATTGTATATCATCTAGAATGAGTGCATCAGCGTTTCGATACTTATTTCGAAACTCATCAGTTTTTCTTTTCTGTATTGCTGTTACAAATTCATTAGTGAATTGTTCTGTTGTTACATAAAGAATATTTTGGCTATTTTTTCGCATGAGGTCTGCAATGGATTGCAAAAGGTGTGTTTTTCCTAATCCAACACCCGAATAAATAAATAAAGGATTAAATCTACCACCTGGTTCTGATGCAACACTTAATGCCGATGAATATGCAAGTTTGTTAGACTCTCCAACTACAAAATTATCAAATCGATAGCTTGATTTATTAAACTTTGAAGATGATTTTCGGGTGGTATCATTTTTTGAATGAGGTAATTCTTTTTGCAAGTCTTTTTTAGGCGGTTGTTTCTTTTTTGCAACAGTAAATAAAACTTTAGTTTTTACTGAGCTTACCTCTTTAATAGCTGACTCTATTTGAAATTTCATCTTTTTATTTAGCCATTCTGAAACGAATAATGATGAAACACCAATTGTTAGTACATTATTAGACGAACTTAAAACAAATGTGTCTTTTAGCCATGTTTCAAAGCTGGCTTTTGGAATTTTCATTTCAAGTAAACCAAGAGTTGCTGACCAGATATTATTATGTTCCGGGATATTTTGTGTCATAGTAAACATAATTCCGATGTTAGTTAGGGCCGGAAAACTAGGATATCATTTTTACTACATAAAACACCAAGAGAGAAGAAATGCAATTTTTATCAATTTTGATGTATTCTGTACCAAAATAAGGATAAAGGGTAAAAAAAAATGAAATCATCGAAAATCGATATAATTTATTTTGGTACTCCTGAAATATCAGCAAATGTGCTCAAAAATATTATCAAAGAAGAAATGAATATAATTGGTGTATTTACAAGACCAGATAGTTTTTATGGCAGAGGTAAAAAATTACTAGAAAGTCCAGTAAAACAATTAGCAAAAACCTTAGATTTACCAGTATATGAACCTAAGTCTTTGAGAAATAGAGACATTGTTGAGCTAATTACTAAATTAGCTCCGGATTTAATAATTGTTGCAGCATATGGGTTACTAATTCCTGAGGAAATATTAACTATTCCTAAATATGGCGTCGTAAATATACATCCATCATTGCTGCCAAAATATCGAGGCCCGTCGCCAGTTGCCACGGCATTATTAAATGGAGATTTAATAACCGGAGTAAGTATTATGTTGCTTGATAAAGGGATGGATTCCGGGCCAATTCTAGCAACCGAAAATTTAAAGATTACTCTTGAGCATAATACTCAGACATTGACAGAAGAATTATTCCAAATTGGATCTAATCTTCTTGTCTCGACCATTCCTTTATTAGTTTCTGGACAAATAGTTCCCACTTCACAAAATAAAGATAATGTAACTATAACTAAACTTTTAACAAAAGATGACGGCAATATTGATTGGGAGTTTAATAGTGAAGATATAAGCCGACAAATCCGTGCGTTTAATCCTTGGCCGAGTGCATTCACATATTATAATTCTAAGAGATTAATCATTGAAAAAGCATTTTCTATAGTGAACGAGGATATAAATCAAAGATCCAACAAATCTCCTGGTTTAGTAACTCAATTTGAATCAAATGGAGAGGCTATTACGGGGGTTATTTGTGGAGATGGTATTCTTGCAATTACACAACTTAAACTAGAAGGAAGTTCTTCGCAGGATATTACTGAGTTTGTTAGAGGAAAGCCAAGTTTTCTAGGGTCAATCTTAGCTTAATTTATTGACCTTCAGTAATTTCTTCCTGAGTATTCTCATCAGAAGAGGTTTCTTCTATCACTGTTTGTTCTTCAAAATCACCACCACCTGTGGTAGTTCCTGTTCTTCTAGGTGCAGATATTCGTACAACTATAGATTCGGAGTCAGTAAGTAATGAAACATTGCTAGAAATTTTAATATCAGATACCCGTAACACCTTTTCGAAGTTATCAAGCGAAGAAAGATCAATCTCGAGTCTTTCTGGAAGGTCTTTTGGTAGTGCAGATACTCGTATAGTTCGCATTGTTTGGTTTACCCGCCCTCCATAAGATTTAATAGCAGGTGATTCCCCGACTAATCCCACAGAAATATTAGATATAATTTCTTCAGTAGTAGAAACTTCAAGAAAATCAACATGTAAAACTTTTTCGGTTACAGGATGTTTTTGAACTTCCCTTAGGTATGTAAAACGAGGGTTGTTGTCATCATCAATAGTTATAGATACTGGTGTATTTGGACCAGCTCGATTCAACAACCTAGTAAGCTCGTCTGTCTCAATTTCTAATGAAACTGATTCAACACCATTGCCATACAGATGTATAGGAGTTTTTCCATTTTTTCGTAAAAAACGAACATTTTTCCCAACTACATCTCTCTTTTTTACTTTTATTTCCAATACTGAGTTTGCCATTTCTTTATATTTCCCGAAATTCTTTCATTTATTAATGTCTAAGAAATAACTATTCTAAGAAGTTTATAAATTATGTCAACCTTTAATCCAAAAGAGAAGTTAAATTTTGCAATTTTACATAAAGCTAAGATATCATGTATAGTCTATACTTCATTAAGAAACAAAACTTTTGGGGGGGCTGTGATGACTCAAGGCAATGCGTTAACGCCTGAACAAGTCAATAGATATAGTAGACATATAATTATGCCTCAAATTGGCAGTTTGGGCCAAAGAAAACTGATTAATTCAAAAGCTGTTGTAATTGGTGCTGGGGGGCTGGGAGGTCCAGTTGCTCTTTATCTTGCTTTGGCTGGAGTGGGCACTATAGGTATTGTTGATTTTGATACGGTCGATTTAACAAATCTACAAAGACAAGTGTTGCATGATAGTGAGTCAATAGGAATGCCTAAAGTGCAATCTGCATCTAAAACACTAAAAAGATATAATCCAAATGTTAATGTAGTGACTCACGAAACCCCAATAAATTCTACAAATGCTATGGAAATTCTAGGCCAATACGATATCGTAATAAATGGCGCGGATAATTTTCCTACACGCTATCTAGTTAATGATGCATGTTATTTTTTAAAAAAACCATTGGTAGATGGCAGTATTCTTATGTTTGATGGACAAGCAACTACATATATTCCTGGACCCGATAATGCCTGTTATAGATGTTTATTTAAAGAACCACCACCACCAGGATCAGTTCCAACCTGTGCCGAAGCTGGTGTTTTAGGTGCCCTTACTGCTACTATCGGAAGCATACAGGCAACTGAGGTAGTGAAAGTATTATTAGATATAGGAACACCCTTGGTAAACAGATTGTTGCTATATGATGGATTAAGCTTAGATTTTAGAGTTGTAAAATACAGAAAAAATAAAGATTGTCCTTTATGTAATGGATCCCAAACAGAACTTATTGATTATTTAGAATTTTGTGGATTGCCTGCTTCAAGTGAGTTGGTTGGCTAATTCAGATAGGTAAAAATTTTGTCTAAAGAATTGACGTCAAAAAAACATAATCAAACTGAACGCCCAGGGATTTTAAAAGCTGTTGGAAATACCCCCTTAGTTGAAATGCCAAATATCTCTATTAATGAGAATGTTAGACTTTTTGCTAAATTAGAAGGTACTAACCCAACTGGTAGCGTCAAAGATAGAATAGCTTTAAAAATGATTGAAATGGCTGAAGATAAAGGTGAAATCAAAAAAGGGGACACCGTTCTGGAGCCTTCAAGTGGTAACACCGGCATAGGTTTGGCCATGGTTTGTAAATTAAAGGGTTATAATCTTGAGATTGTCCTCCCTGAAAATGTAAGTCCTGAGCGGGTACAGTTATTGACTGCTTATGGTGCTAAAATTCATTTTTCCGATGGTGAAAAGGGCACAAACGGTTCTATAGAAGTTGCCAAAGAAATGGTGGCTTCCGGAAATTACTTTTTCCCTTATCAATATGGCAATGAGGCTAATCCACTAGCTCATTATTATGGAACTGGTAAAGAAATAATAGATCAATTGCCTGAGATCGACATTTTTGTCGCAGGTTTAGGTACCGGTGGTACGTTAATGGGTACTGGAAGACGGTTGAAGGAATTTAACCCTGAAATAAAAGTTGTTGCTGCGGCCCCTCAGCCTGGAGATGCAATACAAGCATTAAGGAGTATAGAAGATGGATTTGTTCCACCTATACTGGACTTGGACCTACTAGATGCAAGAATAATGGTTTCTAGCGAAGAGGCGTTTAAGGCAACAAAAATGCTCTTAGATAAAGAGGCAATATTTGCAGGAATATCCTGTGGTGCTGTTGTTGCAACTGCTATGAAAGTCGCTAGGCGTTTGGAAAAAGGAAATATTGTATGCCTATTAGCCGACGCTGGTTGGAAATATTTGAGCACAAATTTATGGACCAAAGAATATTCAGATCTTCAAGAAGAACTCGAAAGTAAGCTCTGGTGGTAATTTATTGATGGAGAATAATGTTAAACTTACATGTTATTTCTACAAACGATAATATCTCTGAAGAATTAGAATCTGCACTCAAAGCAGAAGATATTTCTTATTTTTCTGATTCCGATTCAACAGGATCATTATTAGAACTAGACGGGGTTTTGCTAGAACTCACAAATATAGATCATGATATTATTACTAAAGCTAATGATTTAGCAACAATGCTTGAAGTGCCATTGTTTTTAGCTGTTACAAAAGAAGTTCTTCCTTTTTATGACAATTCATGGGGTGGTCGCGATTTTATAACGAATCCATATCATTTGGGTGAATTTACAGCAAGAATAAAGCAAAAAACTGAAAACAATTCAGGACCAAATCACTCTATACCAACTGTAATTACAGCACAAAACTTAAGAATTGATACAGAGAAATATGAAGTTTTTGTTGCGAATGTTAAAGTAATGCTAACTTACAAAGAATACAGACTGCTTTGTATTTTGGCTGCAAATCCCGGAAGAGTATTTTCTCGAGAAGTTTTACTAACTGATATTTGGGAATACGATTATTATGGAGGCACCCGAACAGTTGATGTACATATACGAAGATTAAGAAGCAAAATTGAAATAAATGGGAATTTTTTTATAGAAACTATAAGAAATGTAGGGTACAAATTTATTTAAGTTTGTTCATTTATTCATTAATTTTACATACAATTAACAATCAATTAACCTCTTTGTAATTATTCGATTATTTTCTTTACCTATATTTAACATTCAAGTAATAGCTATGTAATTTTTTAAGTGCATCATAATTTTAATTATTTAATAATGTTGATATTTATTATTCAGCAAATCTATTTGGAGGTTAAAATGAATGATACTGGAAATTTAGCTTGGATGATAACTGCGAGTGCATTAGTTTTATTAATGACTCCGGGGTTAGCTTTTTTTTATGGTGGATTAGTACGTGCTAAAAACATAGTAAACACCATGATGTTCAGCTTTATATCTATGGGGCTTGCAACAATAGTTTGGGTTTTATGGGGTTACAGCTTAGCATTTAGTGGATCAGGTCCTTTTATAGGTAACTTAGATATGTTTGGACTAAATGGTTTAGACGTAACTGACGGAGATACCATTATATTTGTAGCGTTTCAAGGTATGTTTGCTATTATTACCCCTGCACTAATTACAGGTGCATTTGCTGAAAGATTTAAGTTTTCAACATACATGGTTTTCTTAGTTCTTTGGTTAACTTTTGTATACGCCCCTATTTGTCACTGGGTTTGGGCTTCAGGTGGTTGGCTGTTTGAGAGAGGTGCTTTAGATTTTGCTGGCGGTACTGTTGTTCACATTAATGCAGGAATTGCAGCTGTAGCAGCAGCATGGCTTCTCGGGCCCAGAAGAAATATAAGTTCAGGAGTTGAGCCACATAGTGTGCCTTTTGTTTTATTAGGGGCTGGTATGCTTTGGTTTGGATGGTTTGGTTTCAACGCAGGATCTGAACTCGCTTCTGATGCTAGGGCAACTATGGCTTTTTTAGTTACTAACATAGCTGCAGGAACGGCTTTAACATCTTGGGTAATTTTGCAATATCTTAAAACTGGTAGGTTTAGTGCAGTGGGTGCGGCATCTGGAGCTGTTGCTGGATTAGTAGCCATTACTCCTGCTTCAGGTTTTGTAAATCCATTAGGAGCACTTGCTATTGGTGCAGGTGCAGGCGCTCTTTGTTATGGAGCTGTTATAGTACGATCAAATTTCAATTTAGACGATGCATTGGAAGTTTTTCCTGTTCATGGTATAGGTGGTATTTGGGGTGCAATTATGACTGGAGTTTTTGCAGTCGAAGCTATTGGGGGAACCAAGGGGTTACTAGAAGGCAATGGATCAATTATGATCGAACAAATAATAGCCGTAGTAGCTACATTGGTATATGGCTTTATTGTGAGTGCAGTGATATTAAAAGTTTTGGATGTAGTGATGGGATTACGTGTTTCTGAAACTGATGAAGATATTGGAACAGATTTGACATCCCATGGTGAACGTGGATACGTAGCTGATGGAGCAGACGCATAATGTGTATTTAATTTGTTAACACAATTGTAACCAAAAAAGGAATAAAAATTTAAACTGTTTGGTATAATTACTAGATCGATATATACGACCTTCATTAAAGCCTCGAAGAAAAATATATATCGATCTAGTGCTTTAAGAAAATCAAAAATCAAAGGTTTGAGGTGAAAAATGGCAAATGAACCAAAAAATATAGGCGATGTGCTTAAACTAATGGAAGACACAGGAAGTGATATCCTTGACATTAAATTTATAGATTTACCAGGAACATGGCAACACGTTTCTGTGCCTACAAGTGAAGTTACTGAATCTTTGTTTCAAGATGGAACTGGATTTGATGGATCCTCTATAAGAGGTTTTCAGTCAATAGATGAATCTGATATGTTGTTAGTTCCAGATATATCTACTGTAAAGAAGGATCCTTTCAATGAAGGCCAGTTAACGGTTATTGCTGATATTAGAGACCCATTGACTAGTGAAAGTTATTCTAGGGATCCTAGAAATGTGGCAAAAAAAGCTGAGGCTTATTTGCAATCTTTAGGTATAGGCGATACTTCATTTTGGGGTCCTGAAGTAGAATTTTTTATATTTGATTCTGTCAGATTTAGCTATGGTGCCAATCATGGATATCATTTTGTTGATTCTGATGAAGGTATCTGGAATTCTGGAGACCTAACAATGTTAGATGGAACTACCTTAAATAAAGGTAATAGACCTAGGCATAAAGAAGGCTATTTCCCTGTACCTCCAGTAGATACCCTACAAGATATTCGTTCAGAAATGGTAAGGACCTTAATAAATGGATTTAATATTGCTGTTGAAAAACATCACCATGAGGTTGCTACAGGCGGACAAGGTGAAATAGATATAGTTTTTGATAGTCTTGTTAAAACAGCGGACAATGTTATGAATTATAAATATGTCGTGAAAAACGTAGCTGCGAAATATGACAAAGTTGTCACATTTATGCCAAAACCTCTTTTTAATGATAATGGGACAGGGATGCATACGCACCAATCTATTTGGAAAGATGGAGTTCCTTTGTTTGCTGGTGATGAATATGCTGGCTTATCTAAACTTGCTTTGAATTACATTGGCGGACTTATTAAACATGGAAAAGCATTGATGGCCTTAGCTGCACCAACCACAAACTCATATAAAAGATTAACACCTGGGTTTGAAGCTCCAACAATCTTAGCACTTTCAGCAAGAAATAGATCGGCTGCATGTAGAATCCCAATGTATTTTCAAAATCCAAAGGCAAAAAGAGTTGAATTCCGTTCTGCAGATCCAACTTGTAATCCTTATTTAACATTCGCTGCGATGTTAATGGCAGGATTAGATGGTATAGAAAATGGATATGAGCCTGGAGATCCATTAGAATCAGATCTTTTCTCATTAAGTGCTGAAGATATGGCAAAATTACCTCAAGTTCCAAGTAGCTTGGAAGAAGCATTACAAGCATTAGAAGACGATCATGACTTTTTATTAAAAGGCGGTGTCTTCACTGAGGATTTAATTAGAGGATGGATTGATTTTAAACGTGAAAATGACGTGGATCCTGTTAGGCTTCGCCCACATCCATATGAATTCTTTTTAAGTTTTGATGCTTAAACGTTGTTTTGTTGTACCAATAAATTTGACTCTCTAAGTATATATAGATTTCGTTGACAAGTATAAATCTATTACTTACACTAAATTTGAGCGTTATTGTAGCAATTAGAATTCAAATAGGGGAGACTTTAGTTCTCCCCTATTCTTGTCAGAAATGGAATTTCTATGGATCAGGAAAAAAGTAGAGACGAAGCTATTAAATTTGTCACCGAGACTGTACATGGTAGTGATGTACGTTTTGTACGGCTTTGGTTTACCGATATTTTAGGCAATTTGAAGGGTGTTTCATTAAATGTTGCTGAACTAGAAAATTCCTTAAGAGATGGTATGACTTTTGATGGAGCATCTATAGGTGCAATTGCTAGAAATGCGGAAAGTGATCTAGTTTTAATGCCAGATCCTACGACATTCAAGGTGTTACCTTGGCGACCATCTGATGGTGCAGTTGGAAAAATGTTTTGTGATGTCTATCGCCCAGATGGCACTCCTCATTTAGGAGATCCTAGAGCGATTCTAAAATCAAATTTAGAAAAGGCATATCAACTAGGCTATACCTTTTTGTTGTCACCAGAAACAGAATACTATTATTTTAAAGATTCTCAGTCTACGAAGACACTAGATTCAGCTGGATATTTTGACCAAACATCTGATATAGGTACAGAACTTAGAAGAGAAACCGTATTAGCTTTGGAAGAAATTGGTATACCGGTTGAATACAGTCACCATGAAGTTTCCCCGAGTCAACATGAAATTAACTTAAGGCATACAGACGCATTAACTATGGCTGATAATGTTATGACATATAAACTTGCTGTGAAAGAAATCGCACAGAAACATGGAATTCACGCTAGTTTTATGCCTAAACCGATAGAAGGCTTTCATGGCAATGGAATGCATATAGATATGTCTCTATTCCAAGGGGATATTAATCAATTTTATAAAGAAGATGCTACAGGCGAAGATTTTATTTCAGATACAGCGAAGTATTTTATTGCGGGTCTCATGAAACATGCCAAAGAACTTACAGTTATAACTAATCAATGGGTTAATTCTTATAAACGCCTTGTTTCTGGATTTGAAGCACCTACGTACATTTCTTGGTCAAAACTTAACAGAGGAGATTTAATTAGAGTACCTTCGTATAGAAAGGGAAGAGAAAACTCTGTAAGAATTGAATATCGTGCACCTGATTCTGCATGTAATCCATACCTTGCATTCAGTGCTATTCTTGCTGCAGGTTTGGCAGGCATAGAAAATGAGTACGAGATTCCTACACCTGTTGAGCAAGACATAAACAAAATGGACCAAACGCAAAGAAGCGCTCATAGTATTGAGTCTTTGCCAACTAACCTTTTAGAAGCATTACGCTTTTTTGAAAATAGTGAATTAATGTACAATTGTCTTGGAGAAGATGCATTTTATAACTTTATAAAGAATAAAAAATTAGAATGGGATGAATATAGCCGTCATGTTAGTGGTTATGAGATTGATAAATATTTATCAATGCTTTAGGAAGGAGAAAAGTGAGTTTTAATTACAATAAAAAAAACAAAGGTCTTTATTATCCGTCATTTGACCACGATGCATGTGGTGTTGGAATGGTTGCGGACATACATGGTAAGGCCTCAAATAAAATAATCCAACAAGGATTAACAATCCTTGACAATTTAGCTCATAGAGGTGCCTGTGGCGCAGATCCTGATACTGGTGATGGAGGAGGTATATTGCTTTCTCTTCCACATGATTTTTTTGCAGAACAATTATCTTCAGCCAATGTCTCCATACCTGATATTGGTGAATATGCTGTAGGTATGGTTTTCATACCTAATAATCGAAAAGATATAGAAGTTTGTAAAAATCGAATTGAAGAAATTATCAAAGATGAAAATATTGAACTGTTGTCGTGGAGAGAAGTTCCTGTTAAAGATGAAATAATTGGCTATGATGCAAAAGCCTCTATGCCTTTGATTATGCAAGTTTTTGTAAAAAAACCCACAAGTATTGTCGATGAAGATGATTTTGAGAAAAAACTATATGTGCTAAGAAGAAGAATAGAAATTTCTTCTTCTTCACTAAATTTGAACAGCCCAGATGATTTTTATTTTTGTAGTTTTTCCTGTCGGACAATTGTTTATAAGGGCTTATTAACCCCTGAACAAGTCAAAGATTTCTATCCAGATTTGAGAGACTCTTCATTCAAGTCTTGGTTTGGCTTAGTTCATTCTAGATTTAGTACGAATACTTTAGGTAAGTGGAAATTATCACATCCATATAGATATGTTGCACATAACGGGGAAATTAATACTGTTAGGGGTAACAGTAATTGGATGTCATCCAGAGAAAAAATCATAACATCAGATTCTTTTGGAGAAGATGTTACAAAAATTGTACCTATACTGGAGCAGGGAGATAGCGATACTGCTTCTCTTGATAAAGTTTTTGAGTTACTTACAATGACAGGTCGTTCTTTATCTCATGTAATGGCAATGATGGTTCCACAAGCTTGGGAAGGAGATAATTCTATTTCTCCTGAACTTAAAGCCTTTTATGAATATCACTCTTGTCTCATGGAGCCCTGGGATGGACCTGCGCTAGTTGCATTTACTAATGGTAAACAAATTGGTGCTAATTTAGATAGAAATGGATTGAGACCATTTCGTTACTCTGTCACAACGGATGGCTTAATTGTGATGTCTTCTGAAACAGGTGTTTTGGAATTAGATTCTGAAAAAATTGAAACAAGGGGAAGATTACAGCCAGGGAAAATGATGATTATTGACCCCGAACAAGGCAGGATTATTTTTGACAATGAAATCAAAAAAGACCTTGCTAATCTACAACCATATAAACAATGGGTAAATGGAAATTTAACCAGGTTAGAAAACTTACCTCAAATCTCTAATGTTGAAACAAGGGATAATATTGAAAACTTATCAGAATTACAAAGATCTTTTGGTTATACAGATGAAGAGTTAAGAATGCTTTTAGTCCCAATGGGACAAAATGGAGCTGAGGCTATTGGGTCTATGGGAACTGATACACCTATTGCAATTCTATCTAATAAAACTCAATCTGTATTCTCTTATTTCAAACAATTATTTGCCCAGGTTAGCAATCCTCCCTTGGATGCAATACGAGAAGAATTGGTGACTTCATTAGAAGCGCCTGTGGGTTGTGAACAAGAATTGTTCAAGGAAACAGAGATTCATTGCCAGCAGTTAAAATTATCTTCACCTGTTTTGACTAATCAAGAACTTAAACAAATAAAAAACCTAGATAAACCTGGACTAAAAACAGCCACAATCAGTTGTTTATATAGTATTGAAAATAAAGATGAAACTTTAGAAGAAACTATTGATAAAATTTGTGAGAAGGTTTCGATTGAAATAAATAAAGGAAATACTCTAATAGTCTTATCAGATAGAGGTGTTTCTAATAATATGACTGCAATTCCTTCATTATTAATCTTAGCAGCAGTTCATCACGATTTAATAAGGCGAGGATTACGATCTAAAGCTGGCTTAATAGTTGAATCCGGAGAACCTAGAGAAGTTATGCATTTTGCTCTTTTATTAGGTTATGGAGCAGCAGCAATCAATCCTTATTTAGCCCACGCAACTCTTGACTCAATGTTAAACAAAAAAGAAATAACGGTTAAAGATTTAGATTATGCTGTTCAAAATTACAAAAAAGCTATACACAAAGGGTTGTTAAAAATTGCTTCAAAAATGGGAATTTCAACAATTCAAAGTTATCGTGGAGCTCAAATATTTGAGTGCATAGGTTTTAATGATCAATTGATAGAAAAATACTTTTGCTGGACTCCTTCAAGAATTGGAGGAATAGGTATAGAAGAATTAGAACAAGATATGATTCAAAGACATTCGAAAGGATTTTCTGGAGATAGAACTCCTACCTTGTTAGATTTAGATTCTGGTGGACAATATCAATGGAGGAGGGATGGTGAATATCACATGTACAATCCCTTTGCCATTGCTAAACTACAAGAATCAGCAAGAATAGGTTCATATTCTGTTTATAGAGAATTCGCAGAATTAATCGATAAGCAAGACCATCAACTATCTACCTTGCGGGGATTATTAGAATTTAAGGAAATACCCACACCTTTAGATATTTCAGAGGTTGAGTCCGCAGATAATATAGTTAAGAGGTTTGCTACTGGTGCTATATCATTAGGTGCTATAAGTCCTGAAGCTCATGAAACGCTAGCCATTGCTATGAACAAGATAGGTGCTCGAAGTAATACGGGTGAAGGTGGCGAAGATTCTAGGAGATTCTCTTTAGATGAAGATGGTGAAAATAGAAATAGTGCAATAAAACAGGTGGCTTCTGGAAGATTTGGTGTGACAGCTAACTATTTAGTCAATGCAACTGATTTACAGATTAAAATGGCACAAGGATCTAAGCCCGGAGAGGGCGGACAGTTACCAGGGCACAAGGTTGATGACTATATAGGTTGGGTTAGGCATACAACTCCTGGTGTTGAATTAATATCCCCACCGCCACATCATGATATTTATTCTATTGAAGATTTGGCACAACTTATACATGATTTAAAAAATGTAAATTCAAGTGCAAGAATCCATGTAAAATTAGTAGCTGAGGCTGGTGTAGGAACAATTGCGGCTGGGGTATCAAAAGGCCATGGGGATGTTGTACTTATAAGTGGAGATAGCGGTGGAACAGGAGCTTCTCCTGAAACATCTATTAAACATGCTGGCTTGCCTTGGGAGTTAGGTATTGCTGAAACTCAACAGGTTTTAGTTGAAAATGATTTAAGAGGAAGAATTGTTGTTCAGGCAGATGGACAACTAAAAACTGGGAGAGATGTAGCAATTGCTTGTTTGCTTGGCGCTGAGGAATTTGGATTTGCAACAGCACCACTAGTAACACTGGGTTGCATTATGTTAAGAAAATGTCATTTAAATGCTTGCTCTGTTGGTATAGCAACACAAGATTCAGAACTCAGGAAAAATTTTGCAGGAAAACCGGAACACGTGATTAATTACTTTTACTTTATAGCCGAACATATGAGAGAAATTATGGCAAGTTTAGGATTTAAAACAGTTAATGAGATGATTGGACGTGTGGATAAATTAGATACTAGAGCTGCCATAGATCACTGGAAAGCTAAGGGGTTAGACTTTTCTAAGTTATTATACAAACCTCAAAGATTTGATGAGGTCGACACGTACTGTGTTTCCGATCAAGACCATTCATTGGATAAAGCTTTGGATAATGTCTTAATTGAAAATGCTGAATTAGCCATTAATAATGGAGAAAAAGTATCAATTACACATCAAATCAAGAATTCTAACAGAACTGTTGGTGCAATGTTGAGTGGTGAAGTTGCAAAAAAATATGGGGAAGAAGGATTAAAAGAGGATACCATAAATGTATCATTTAAGGGATCTGCAGGACAAAGCTTTGGAGCATTTTTAGCTAAAGGTATTACATTTAATTTAGAAGGTGATGCTAATGACTATATTGGTAAAGGACTTTCAGGAGGAAAAATAGCTGTAAGACCGCCAAGGGAGTCTAAATTCAACCCCGAAGAAAATATTATCACGGGTAATGTGAGTTTATACGGAGCTACTGGTGGCGAAATGTATCTAAGAGGAATGGCTGGAGAACGATTTGCTGTAAGAAATAGTGGTGCTATGGCTGTTGTGGAAGGAGTTGGGGACCATTGTTGTGAATATATGACTGGTGGAATTGTTGTAGTTTTAGGAAAGACAGGAAGAAATTTTGCTGCAGGAATGAGCGGTGGTATTTCATATGTTTATGACTCAGACGGAACGTTTATTGATAAATGTAATAGTGAAATGGTAAAAATCGGCCCATTGGATATTTCTGAGGACGAAATTGTTTTGAAAAACCTGATCGAAAATCACTATGAATTTACAGCTAGTCAAAATGCAAAAAGGCTTCTAGATAATTGGGACGAATCAAAAGGATTATTTATAAAAGTGATGCCGAGTGCATATGCACTTGTATTGGAGCAACAGGGTTTAGTATTGCCAAAAGAAATGGAGAAGATTTTGAATGGGTAAACCATTGGGATTCAAAGATTTTAAAAGAGATATACCCAAAAAGATATCTGCAAACACTAGGATATCAAATTGGAAAGAAATATATTTGAATTGGCCAGAATCAGAAATAAGAGATCAAGGATCTCGTTGCATGGACTGTGGTGTGCCATTTTGTCATACAGGTTGCCCATTGGGAAATATAATTCCAGAATTCAACGATTTAGTTTATAAAGGTGAATGGCAAAAAGCGCTTGAAGTTTTGCATTCAACAAACAATTTTCCTGAGTTTACAGGTAGAATTTGTCCTGCGCCATGTGAAGCTGCTTGTGTCTTAAATATAAACCAAGATCCTGTAACCATTGAATATATTGAAAAATCTATCATAGAAACAGGTTTTGAAAATGGATGGGTTATACCACAACGACCTAGTACAAGAACAGGAAAAAAAGTTGCTGTTGTTGGTTCAGGACCTGCAGGATTGGCCGCAGCGCACCAATTAAATAAGGCTGGTCATTTAGTTACAGTTTACGAAAGGGATGATTACATAGGTGGATTATTACGGATTGGAATACCTGAATTTAAACTTGAAAAATCTGTAGTTGAGAGAAGAGTTAATTTAATGTCTGAAGAAGGTGTAAAGTTTGTAACTGGAACCAATATAGGAATTGATATAAAACATGAAGAATTATTAGAGTCATTTGACGCTATATGCTTAAGCGGTGGATCTACTGTACCTAGAGATTTACCCATACCTGGAAGAGAACTTGAGGGAGTTTATTTTGCTATGGATTATCTAAGCCAGCAAAATAAAGAATTATCAGGAGAGCATATAGATCCAGCAAAGAAAATTTCTGCAGAAGGAAAAAAAGTTGTTATTATTGGTGGTGGTGATACAGGTGCAGATTGCTTAGGTACAGCACATAGACAAGGGGCAGAAATAATATATCAGTATGAATTACTTTCTGAACCTCCGTTAGAACGCTCAAGTAATAATCCATGGCCTTATTGGCCTCTTATTCTCAGAATCTCTTCCGCTCATGAAGAAGGGGGTACAAGGGAATTTAGCGTACTAACAAAATCGTTTTCTGGAGAAAGTGGTGTACTTAAATCTTTACAAGGTATCAAAATTGAATGGATTCAAGACGATGATGGTAGACCAACAATGTCTGAAATTCCAGGGACTGAATTTGAAATAGAAGTCGATTTAGTTTTATTGGCAATGGGTTTTGTGCATCCACAACAAGAAGGGATTATTGACCAACTTGGAATTGAACTAGATGGACGCAATAACGTTAATACGAATATTCAACATATGACGAATGTTGATAAAGTTTTTTCTGCTGGTGATATGCATAGAGGACAATCGCTTGTTGTTTGGGCTATAGCTGAAGGTAGGGAAGCTGCATATCATATAGACAAATATCTTATGGGTGTTACTGAACTACCTCAGAGTTTACCCGGGGCATTACCTAGATAATATATACGATTAAAGACTATGATATACTTCAGTTTATTTACTTTTTGTATTAGGTGTAGATATGCAAACGCTTAGGATAGCAATGGCACAAATTAATCCTGTTGTGGGCGATATTCAAGGCAACACGGATAAGATTAAGAATTACATAAAACAAGCTCAAAAGGAAAATGTAGATGTTATAACCTTTCCTGAACTTGCGTTAACTGGATATCCACCTGAAGATTTATTATTCAAGACCCACTTCATAAACGACATCAAGAAACATCTAGAAGAAGTTACAAAATCTACACAAGGAATAACTGCAATCATTGGTTTAGCTCGAGAGGAAAATGGATTACTAAATTCTGCAGCAGTTATATATGATAGAAAAATCATTAATTTTTATGATAAAAAAATCCTTCCCAATTATGGCGTATTCGACGAAAAGAGATATTTTATATCTGGTAAAAATAACCCTGTATATTTAATTAATGGAATAACTGTAGGTATAAATATATGTGAAGATATTTGGTTTGAAGATGGACCAACCAAAGATCAAGCTGATTTAGGCGCACAATTAATATTGAATATTAATGGTTCTCCTTTTGATACTGAAAAAAGAGATATTCGTGAAAATATGCTTAAAGAGCGCGCATTACACAATAATTTGTATATTAGTTATACGAATATGGTTGGTGGACAAGATGAGCTTGTTTTTGATGGTGGAAGTGTACTTTTAAATCCAGCTGGAGAAATTATTTCCCGAGGAAAAGCTTTTGAGGAAGATCTCATAATCACCGATCTATATCTGGAAGAAACCACAAATTTTGTAGAAAGTAATACAAATATTTTTGTTTCAAACACTTTTAAAAATAAAAATCCCAGAACAATACCTGATAATCACATTGTAGAAATCAGTAAATTGGAACAAATCCATAAAGCATTAATTTTAGGCACTCGAGATTATGTAAATAAAAGCGGATTTACGAAAGTGATATTAGGTTTGTCAGGAGGCATTGATTCTGCGTTAACATGCTATATAGCTGTTAAAGCTTTTGGTAAAGAAAATGTATTAGGAGTTATTATGCCTTCCCGTTTTTCTTCAGAGGGCAGTATTACTGATTCACAATTATTGGCAAATAATCTTGGTATAGATACAAAAATAATACCGATTGAGCCTGCATATTCGTCATTTTTAGACATGTTATCTGAGTCTTTTGAGGGCACAAGCGTAGATGTTGCTGAAGAAAACCTTCAGGCAAGAATACGAGGTAATATATTAATGGCCTTATCTAATAAATTTAATTGGATTACTTTAATTACTGGGAATAAAAGCGAGATGGCAACTGGTTATAGTACTTTGTATGGTGATATGGCTGGGGGATTTGCAGTACTAAAAGATGTTCCGAAAACATTAGTTTATGAATTATGTAGATATATAAATACCTTACAAGATACAGATTTAATACCTGAAACGATAATTACAAAACCACCTAGTGCAGAATTAAGAGAAGATCAAAAGGATGAAGATTCTTTACCTCCCTATGACATACTAGATGCAATCTTAAAATATTATGTGGAGGAAGATAGATCTTTTCAAGAAATTGTTGATCTAGGTTATGATGAAGCGGTGGTTAAAAGAGCTACATTGTTACTTGATAGGAGTGAATATAAAAGAAAGCAGTCTCCTCCTGGGGTAAAAATTACCCCTAGAAATTTTGGTAGGGATAGAAGGATTCCGTTAATTAACAAGTATAAAAATTGGTGAGGATTTTTTATGGCACTAATAATTAAAAATTGTAATGTAATTGATGGTACGGGCAATGCTCCAGTTAAAAACCAATCAATCCGCGTTGATAGCGGAAAAATTGAATGGATTGGTAATAGTGATGAGTTTCCGTATGAAATAAATATAGATGATCAAGTGTTAGATATAGCTGGTATTACTGTCATGCCAGGTATGATGGATACTCATATTCATATCACACAGGGTTATGAAGTAGACCAAAGTGGATTTTTAACTGAAACGATTCCATTTCTAACTGTTAGAGCAATAGATAGTTGTGAAAAGATTCTACAATCTGGATTCACTACTGTAAGAAATATGGGGACATATGGATTTGTAGACGTGGCTATGAAAAATGCTTTTCAAAGAGGAATGATTGCCGGTCCCAGAATGATTGCTTCTGGCGAGATGCTTATGTCAACTGTTTCAGGTGAGCTTGGGTATTTGAGACATGAAATAGATATACCTGATATGAAATCTGGTATATTTTCTGGCGCAGATGAGGCGCGAAGAGCTGCAAGGTATCAGTTTTATCATGGAGCTGACGTTATTAAATTAATCGCTAGTGGTAGAGTTGGATCAGACGCATATACTCTTCCATGGGATACTGAAGTAGAACGATCAGAAATAAAAGCTATTACAGATGAAGCTCATAGATTAAATCGCAAGGTTGCAGCACACGCATATTCATCTGAATCGGTTAGAGACTGTGTATTAGAAGGTATTGATAGTATCGAACATGGAGTCATGATTGATTTGGAAACTATAAAGTTAATGGCTGATAATGGTACATTTTTAGTCCCTACTATGAATGCATTTAATAGTTATTTACAACCAGATGCTGAGCAACGTTACCCTCAATACAGATTAAATCGAGGAAGACCAATGGCCACGATACAAAGAAATAATTTTGAAGAATACCTTAAACATAAACTACCAATTGCCGTTGGTTCAGATGGGCCAAGACCTGGTTCACCGCCAGGTTCTAACGCTAGAGAAATTGAATTATTGGTAAGTGCTGGTATGGATAATTTATCAGCAATTAATTCAGCAACATTAAAAAGTGCTGAGTTGTTAGGTATTGATAAGGAATTAGGATCAATAGAAGTTGGAAAAACTGCTGACATCATATTAGTTGATGGTAATCCTGAAAAAGACATATCAATTTTAAAAGATATTGATAAAATTAAAGTTGTTATTATTGAAGGCAAAGTTGTTAAAGACATTAGTAATTAAAATCTTGAATATAATTGGGTGTGGCTATGAGTTCAAATTCAATAAAATTATCATTAGTTGTATTTTCTAATGTGTTTTTTATAGTTTTCATTGGTTTTAATTTATTAGATTTGGATTTAGCCCTCAATGCAAGAATTACATTTGTAGTTTTGCTTCTCGCAATATCCTTATGGATAACTGAGATAATACCTGCATTTCTTACAAGCTTGTTGGCTATTACAATCTTGGGATTATTTGCAGACAAAACAAGTGTCGCTAACGTTTTTATTGGTTTCTCAAATCCTATAACGCTATTTTTATTTGGGGTTTTGAGCATGGGTGTGATTGTTAGAGAAATTGGTTTGGGAGAAAAAATGGCGTATGTATTAATAGGGTTAGCAAAAAGCAACCCTGTATTACTTTTCTTTCAAACCTTACTTTCTTTTGTAGTACTAACATTTTTTATTCCTTCAGCTACAACTAGGAATGCTATTTTGGTTCCTGTTTATGATGAGGTTTTTAATTTATGGAAGATTGACCCAGCTGGCGATTTTGGAAAAGCTGTAACGCTATCATTAGGTTCTCTGAATCGATTAGCATCTTCTGCGGTATTAACAGGTGGTATTGCTCCAATTGCAGCAGCAGGCTTGCTAGATATGAATATTTCTTGGTTTAAATGGTTTGTTCTCTTAAGTATTCCTTATTATTCCATATTGTTTATTGGGGGGCTATTTTTATTTTTTATATATAGGAAAGGGTTTCAATCTGTTGAAAAGAAAAATTGGAATTTGGAAAAAACCAATTTAAATTCAGACCAAATAAAAGTTATTGTGCTTTTACTTTTTGCAGGTGTCATATGGTTTACTGATTCTTTTCATGATATTCATCCCGCAATTCCAATACTTATTGCAAATATAATATTGCTTTTACCTAAATTCGGTGTCGTTTCTTGGAAAGTTGTGGAGCATGGTATTGATTGGGGCACCATTATTTTGATCGCTGCCTCGTTTTCTTTAGCATTTGCGATAACAGATTCAGGTTTGGCAAATTGGATTAAAGACCTAACAACTAGCTTTGTTGAATTAGGCAGTAATAGTACTTTTACAGTACTTTTGTTGTTAACAGTAGTTTGTTCTGTTATACGTTTTCTAATACCCAACATTGTTGGATATCTTGCAATAGTAATACCTTTAGCAACTTTAATTGGAACTACTTATGGTATAGATCCAATTATTACAGGTTTGATGGCATTAATATTGGGAGATGGTGTGGTTTTTTATGTATCTGCTGGCACATCAGGGATATTAGTATTTGGTAAAGGAAATGTGCCTGGACCTGAGATTTTTCGATTTGCTTTATTAATGCTTGTAATATGTGTAATCGTTGTATTATTTGTAGGAGTACCGTGGTGGGGTTTCAACTTATAGTTATTAAATAGGAGATGAAATGAAATTTTCTTTATTATTATTTAGTGGTTCTGCGAATCATAATTCAAAAGATTGGTTAAATAACATTGAACAACAAACTTTAACCGCACAAGAGTCTGGTTTTGATGGAATATGGGGCGCTGGAGGTCATGCTAGTGGTGACGGAATGCTTAATACTACATTACTTCTATCGAGACTTTCAGGTAAGTTAACAGATATGGAGTTTGGTGCCTTATATTTATTACCTCTTGAGAATCCTGTTACGTTGGCAGAAGAAATTGCAGCACTTGATGTTCTTACTGATGGGAAACTTACAATAGCTGTTTCATTAGGTTGGAGGGAGTTTCAGTTTAAAGCATTTGGACTTAATCCTAAAGAGAGGTTACCAAGATTTTTAGAAACTCTTGATATCATGAAATCTTTATGGCAAGAAACTACATTTAAACATGAAGGAAGATTTTATAACTTAGAATTTGAAAGAGGAATAAAAAAACCTCAGCAAGCACCGCATCCTAAAATACTTATAGCAGCAAATGCAGATGTAGGAATTAAACGATCTGCAAGAATAGCTAATGGATGGTTAATAAGTACAAGGGCTAAATATGAAACTATAGCAAGACAATCTCTATTGCATAAAAATGCTCTTGAAGAATATGGAACTGAAGGGACTATATGGGCTTGGAGAGAATGTTATGTTCATGAAAGCAAGGCAAAAGCGATCGAGACTATAAGACCATATGCTGAGGCTTTATATGCAGATCGAGCTTCATTGGGACATGCAAGAGATTTACCCGATGCAGATCGGCTAGATACCTCGTTTGATGAAATAGTGAAAGATAGATTTATAATTGGTGATGTAGAAGAATGTGTAGAAGAAATTAAACGATATGAATCTTTGGGGGTTGAAAGTATAATTTTCAGAATGCAGTGGCCAGAAATGCCACAAGAACTAACATTAAATTCAATAAAAAAAATGAAGGATGTAATAAAACATTTTAGATAATATAAATACTTGTGTAATTTATTTTCTTTATTTATATTCTGGTTATAATATAAAATAGGTATGATAATTAATATAGAGGAACGCCATGACTACAGAAAAAGAAAAAGCATTAGATTTAGCTATTAATCAAATAGAAAAAGAATTTGGCAAAGGCTCAATTATGAGACTTGGTGCCTCAGATGCAATTTCAGTGGAGGTTATTTCATCGGGCTCATTAGCAGTTGATGTAGCATTGGGCGCTGGAGGTATACCAAAAGGGAGAATAACAGAAATATTCGGTGCAGAATCATCTGGAAAAACAACATTAGCTTATCATGTTGCAGCAGAGACACAGAAAGCAGGTGGAATAGCAGCATTTATTGATGTGGAGCATGCTCTTGATCCCTCATACGCAGAAAAATGTGGAATTAATATAGAAGACTTACTTATTTCACAACCTGATGATGCTGAGCAAGCTTTAGAAATTGTAGACTATTTGGTCCGTAGCGGTGGTGTTGACCTTGTAGTGGTAGATAGTGTTGCTGCATTAGTACCTCGAGCTGAATTAGAAGGCGACATGGGGGATTCGCATATGGGGCTTCAAGCTCGTTTGTTATCACAAGCATTGCGAAAGCTTACTGGTGGTGTAAGTAAATCTAATACGGCAGTTATCTTTATTAACCAAATCCGAGAAAAAATCGGCGTAGTATTTGGCAATCCAGAAGTTACTCCTGGGGGCCGTGCTTTAAAATACTATAGTTCGGTAAGAATTGATTTGAGAAGAGTTGAAACTTTGAAAAAAGGTACAGAAAATATCGGTAATAGATCTAGAGCCAGAATAGTAAAAAACAAAGTTTCTGCCCCATTTAATGTAGCAGAATTTGATATTATGTTTGGTCAAGGAATAAGTAGAGAAGCCGATATTGTAGACCTTGGAGTTACAGAAGAAGTTTTAACAAAAAGCGGTTCTTTTTATTCGTATGGAGATGTTAGGCTCGGTCAAGGAAGAGAACAAGTTAAAGAGTATCTTAAAGAAAATCAAGATATATGTGAAGATATCGAAAATAAAATTCGCGAATCAAGAAAAGCAAAAGCTAGTGTATAGGAGATAGGCTTATGTCAGGTCACTCAAAATGGTCAACAATTAAACGAAAAAAAGGTGCTGCAGACGCAAAAAGAGGTCAGCTTTTTACTAAATTGACAAGAGAGATATTAATAGCTGCAAGATCTGGCGGTGCTGATGTAGACATGAATTTTCAGTTACGACTGGCAGTTCAAAAAGCTAGAGATAGTAATATGCCGTTGGCAAATATTGAACGTGCAATTCAGAGAGGTGGAGGAACTTCAGGAGATAGTACAGAGCGATTTGAAGAAGTTTCTTATGAAGGGTATGCATCTGGAGGAGCGGCAATATTTATTGAGGCTGTTACCGATAATTTAAACCGTACTGTTGCAGAAATACGTAGTACTTTTTCTAAATCGGGAGGAAACCTTGGTGAACCTGGATCTGTGTCTTGGAATTTTGAATCAAAGGGAATAGTAGTTGTTGAAATTGGAGATTTTGATCAAGACGAGGTGATATTATTTGCCATCGATAATGGTGCTGAGGATGTAGATATTAACGAGGATAATATTGAAATAAGAACCCCTATTGAAATGTTAGAAAATGTTCGTAAAAACTTAGAGGAATTCGGGGTGGAAATAATTAAGTCAGAATTATCTAAAATTCCTAAAACTTTATTGAATGTTGAAACTAATGTTGCAATTCAAATATTAAAATTACTTGATAAATTTGAAGATTTAGATGATGTTCAAAAAGTATATACTAATGCCGATTTTTCCGACCAAGCATTAGAGGCATATTCACAAACGATTTAAATTCACATATTCGATGGAAAATTTAATTTGAAGATAATTGGGTTCGATCCAGGAACAATTAAAATGGGATATGGGGTTATTGAAATTCAACAATCCTTAATCGAACTTGTAGACTTTGGGGTTTTAAAAGCTAAACCTACTTTGCATTTGAGTAAACGTCTCTATTTAATTTATGAGCAATTGATGAATGTTATAGATACTCATAATCCATCCGAATTAGCTGTGGAACATCCGTTTGTTGATAAGAACGTACGATCTGCAATTGCAATCGGTCAGGCACAAAGTTTAGTTTTTCTTGCTTCGGGAAAGAAAGATATACCTTGTGAAAGCTATTCTCCAAGGGAGGTAAAAATTAATATTACGGGATATGGGAATTCTTCCAAAATCCAAGTAGAAAATAGTGTTAAAATGCAATTACAAGTAAAAGAGGGGCTTTCTTTTGATTCTGCAGATGCCATAGCGGTTGCCTTAACTCATGCTCAACAGATTAAAATGAACAAAATATTAGGATAATTATGATTGCATATATAGAAGGAATAATAGATGAAATATTTGATGATTCCATTACGTTAAGAGTGGGAGGATTTGGTATTTCAATAAATGTACTAACAAAGTCTGGGAGTTTATATAATTTAATTGGAAAGCGAGCAGTATTATATACAAGCTTAGTGGTGAAAGATGGATATCCGACAATTTATGGTTTTGTAAACTCCACTCAGAATACAATGTTTGGCTCTCTCACTAGTGTCAGCGGTATTGGCCCTAAAAATGCGATGGCTATTTTAGACTCATTAGAAATCAGCCAAATTGTGAACTCAATTACAATTGGTGATTCAACTATGTTAAATTCTGTTTCAGGAATTGGCCCAAAAACAGCAGCAAGAATAGTTTTAGAGCTCAAAGATAAATTAGATAAATTTGTTGGTTTTCAGTCTGAAGAAACCACTTCTGATGATGTGGATATTTTTTCAGCTATGCAAGGCCTAGGTTATTCGGATAGAGAAATTCGAATCGCAATTAGAGACACAAAATTCGAAGATAATCTTTCTTTTGAAGATAAAATAAAAACTCTATTACAAAAAATCGCGGAAGTAAGTTAATGGTAAGCGATAATAAAATTACAGAGTACGATAATTCTGTTCCATTTAAAATTGTTTCTGATTTTGCACCAACAGGAGATCAGCCTAAAGCAATAAAAAATTTAGTTAACGGTTTGCAAGAAGGTATGTCAAAACAGGTACTTTTAGGTGTTACAGGGTCAGGTAAAACTTTCACCATGGCTAAAACAATAGAAAAAATGCAAAAACCTGCACTCGTAATGGCTCCAAATAAAACATTAGCAGCTCAACTGGCAACTGAGTTCAGGGAATTTTTCCCTCAAAATGCTGTTGAATATTTTGTTAGTTATTATGACTATTATCAGCCTGAAGCATATGTACCTCAAACTGATACCTATATTGAAAAAGATGCAAGTATTAATGAGCATATTGATAAACTGAGACTTTCAGCTACTAGGTCATTGCTTAGTAGGAAGGATGTGATAATTGTAGCTTCTGTTTCTTGTATTTATGGCCTAGGAGATCCACATGACTATCAGAGTTTTGTTCTTACAGTCACTAATGGAGACAAGAAGAAAATAGGATTATTGATTAGGCAATTAATAGGGATGCAATATGATAGAAATGATCTAGATTTAGCAAGGGGAAGATTCCGTCTTAAAGGAGATGTGATTGATATAATTCCAGCTTATCAAGATTTTGCAGTTCGAATACAGTTTTGGGGAGATGAAGTTGAAAAAATTCAGGATTTTGACCCTTTGACAGGCGAAGTTTTGAGAGAACGAGAAAGTGTTGAATTATACCCTGCTAAGCATTTTGTAACTCCTGAAGAAAAACTATTAACTAGTATTGGCACAATTAGGGATGAATTAGATACAAGATTGAATGAATTACGAATTGAAGAAAAGTTATTAGAGGTACAGCGTTTGGAATCAAGAACAAATTTTGATTTAGAGATGCTGCAACAATTAGGATATTGTTCAGGAATAGAGAACTATTCAAGACATTTATCACAACGTTCGGTAGGAAGTCCTCCTTGGACACTTTTAGATTATTTCCCAGATGATTTTATAGTATTTTTAGATGAGTCTCATATGACATTGCCCCAGCTACATGGTATGTATCGAGGAGATATGTCTCGAAAAACAACTTTGGTTGAGTATGGTTTTAGACTTCCTTCAGCATTAGACAATCGTCCACTTAATTATGAAGAATTTACAGAAAAAGTGAATCAAATTGTATATGTATCTGCTACACCCGGAGAATATGAATTGAAAAATAGTGAATCAATTATCGAGCAAGTAATACGGCCAACAGGATTACTTGACCCAGCTGTTGAAGTGCGACCGACTGTAGGACAAATCGATGATCTTCTTGAGGAAATTAGAGAAAGGATAAATAAAAAACAAAGATGTTTAGTAACAACTTTGACTAAAAGAATGGCTGAAGAATTAGCAGAATATTTGCTAGAAATGAAAATTAAGACAGCATATTTGCACTCTGATTTAGATACACTCGAGCGTACTGATCGTTTGCGAGATTTACGATTTGGTATTTATGATGTTGTTGTAGGGATAAATCTACTTCGTGAAGGTCTTGATTTACCTGAAGTTAGTCTAATAGCTATTTTGGATGCAGATAAGGAAGGCTATTTGCGCTCTCAGTCTGCACTAATTCAAACAATTGGTAGAGCAGCAAGGCATGTTGAAGGCCATGTAATTATGTATGCAGATAAGATAACAAGATCTATGAATTTAGCTATTAATGAAACAAATCGACGACGTGAGATTCAAATGCAGTATAATGTTGAACATAATATAGAACCAACAGGAATTAGTAAAAGTATTAAGGATATCACTGATCGAGTCCGTGAAATCTCAAGAGTTGATAATAGTGAAGATTCCAACAAGAATGAACCTTTATTGGTGGACAAAGTACAGATAGCTACAATGATCAAAGAATTAGAAAGAGATATGAAAAAATATGCAACTCAGCTTGAATTTGAAAAAGCTGCGATGATTAGAGACCAAATAAAAGAATTAAGAAATATATTGATTATTGAAGATGATGATAAACTCCCTATTATGGCAATTGAAAAGAATATATAAATGAGGATAGTATGAAACAAAATTTTTTTGATGGATGTAAGGTAAAAATACAAAACTATGATCGTGGATACGATGGCAGAATTGGTATTTTAGAAACATTCGGTCCTAAAAAAAATAAAGAATGGAAGGTGGTTTTTGAATGGCCTCTTGGAGGCCTGGCTGGCCATGTTGTTGTATCAGAAGAGCATTTGCAGCCTTTATAATTCTAGTTGTTGTTTACAATTCGATGTATAATAAAAGTTAAAGAAATTGTAGTTTATGTGGAGGTTATATAATGAGTGATGTTTCTAGAGCTCAAGTATTAGAAAAATTAAAAGAAGTTTATGATCCTGAAATTCCTGTCAATGTAGTAGACTTAGGATTAATTTATAATGTTGATGTAAGTGATAATAATATTCATGTATTGATGACATTAACAGCACCAGGATGCGGAATGGGGCCATATATTGCCCAACAAGCAGAATGGGCAATTGCTGAAATTGAAGAAATTAATGATGTAAGTGTTGAAATGACATTTGATCCACCCTGGTCTCCTGATCTTATTACTGAAGATGGAAAAGCAGTATTAGGTATTTGATCGCTAAATAATAAAGCAAGGAAATGTAATGAATCAGCCGAACAATGCTAAATTGGAGGCCTTGAAAAAATCTTGGCAACAAAAAAAAGCAATTAATGATAAATTAGATAAAATAGGTTTTAAAATTGGTGTTTACAGTGGAAAAGGCGGAGTAGGCAAAACTACTGTAGCTGTAAATCTAGCAGTTTCATTAGGTAATAAAGATAAGCAAGTAGGAATTTTGGACACTGATGTTGATTGCCCTAATGTTCCAAAAATTATTGGCGTTCATCAAGATGCAATTTATCAAAATGGTATTATAACTCCAGGTCAAGCATTCGGGGTTAAAGTAGTATCAATGGGATTTTTTCAAGAGAATGAAGAAGAAGCAATTATTTGGCGCGGACCAATGATTCACAATGCAATTAATCAATTTTTACAAACAACTGAATGGGGAGATCTAGATATTCTTGTAGTAGATTTACCTCCAGGAACTTCTGATGCACCATTAAGTGTTATGCAGAATTTACAGCTTGATGGATTTGTAGTTGTTACTACCCCTCATGAATTAGCAAAACTTGACGCGAAGCGATCTATAAATATGATTAGAAAAATGAATGTAGATGTATTAGGTGTAGTTGAAAACTTTTCTGGTGGACAATTTGGTAGTGGAGGAGGAGAAAGTTTGGCGCAAGAGATGGATGTTCCATTTTTAGGATGTATTAATCTTCGAGATGATTACCAGCAGATGGATAGCCCAACAATAGTTAAAAATAAAGAAGCTAACGCTGAATATGAGATCATTGCAAGTCAGGTTTTATCAAGTTTAACCAATAAGTAGTTATTTGTTATTTATAGAGTCTCGTATATGATTTAGTCTATTATTGGTCATTTCCATAACATGGCCTACTATTCTTTTGATAGTGTACCTATTTTCACCAGCACTAACTGAGGCAAGATTTCCTAAATCTGTTTTTTCTTCGATGTCTTTACTCATATTTCCATCGCTTAATGAGTCAATTATACTTGTTAAATATGCTCGTGATGCTCTGATTTCTGCAATATTTGTTTCAACTTCTGAAACTGGAAAGCCTAGTTTTTTTCTTACTTTTATTATGTGCTGTATGTGATCTTTGTGGTGAGTGTTAATTCTATGAAGTAATCTTCTTACAGTCATAGGACCCTCTTCCCCAGTGTCTTCAGAATGAAATATTTCTAGATCGGTTTCTGATAAGGCGTTTATTAATTCAATTGCTGAATTTAATTGATCATTTAATTCGTTTGTTAATTTCGATGAAATTGCATCACTCATAATTCAATACCTCAATAGTAATATTTAAATGGATTACATATTTTCTTTTAATAAAGAGAATAACTCTTTTTCCAATAACAGCATCTTGTTTATAAGGCTTTCAGCAGATTCTCCTTCAGCGGGAGCAACATTTTGTTCCAGTTGAATGTCATTCATGTCTAAAAAGTATGATATAAATTCTGTTCGGGCTGCTGACAAATCTGCAATTAAGCTTCTAGTTTCGCTTCGAGGAATTCCTTGGCCCCATTTTGTCCATAAAAGTTGCTCACGTGTGCCGTGATATTCACTTATGAGATTTTGTAGTGCTGTTCGGATACTTTTATCTCTACTTAATTTTGTATCTAATGTGCTGTCATTTATGTTTTGCGTATATGAAGACTGTTGTTCATACATTTTTTCAAGATCATGTTTATAGTTTTTACTTTTTTCATTCATAATTAATTCCTTTACTAATAATTACCACCACCAATAGTTGGGACAAAATGTATTTCAAATCCATCTTTTAGTTGTTCCAATAGTGGATTATTTGATATTTCATCATTGATGACAACAGACAATCCATCTTTAATAAGATTACCTTCAGTTAATTGTTCTTTCATTCCTGGATATTCTATATCCAGTTTGTTAATTAATTCAGTAATACTCGTAGCATTAATCTCAACAACATGTTTATCATTGGTAAGTTTTCGCATTAATGACGGAATAAATACCTGTAACATTAGCAGTTCATCGAATTTAATATATCAGATCTATGATCTTGGATACCTTTTGTAATTGATGCAGGATTCATTGGTAATCTAGATTGCCTAACACCTGTTGCGTGATAAATTGCATTTGCAACTGCTGCAGGAGGTGAAACTATATTGGCTTCTCCAACTCCTCTAACACCGTAAGGATGTCCATCACTAGGTACTTCAACGATAATTGTTTCAATCATTGGCAAATCTAAAGAAGTGGGCATACGATAATCAAGTAAACTTGAATTGGTCATTCTGCCGTCATCTGTCATAAAGTATTCTTCATTTAATGCCCAACCAATTCCTTGAACACTTCCACCTTGCATTTGTCCTTCAACAAAGCTTGGATATATTGCTTTACCGGCATCTTGGACACAAGTAAATCTTAAAACAGTAGTTTTTCCGGTTTCAGGATCGATTTTTACATCAACTATAGCACCAGCAAAAGATCCTCCTCCAGCACCCATACCACCTTTACTTACACTGCCTCTTCCTACAATTGGTGCTCCCGATTTGGAAGCTAATTCTTTAAATGACATTTTTAATTCTGTATCTTGTTTTGAAAAGAATACCCCGTCCTCAAATTCAACATTATCAGCATCGATTGACCAAATACCTGCAACTTTAGTTATCATTTGATTTTTAACATCAATTGCAGCTTCGTATGCTGCCCATCCAGTAGCATAAGTTGTGCGACTTCCGCCAGTTACAGATGTAAATCCTATTGAATCAGTATCTACCACTGAAGGAATAACCTCTTCAGGTAACAATCCAAGTACTTCTGCAGCTTGCATTGCTATAGATGTTCTTGTGCCTCCAATATCTGTTGAACCCTCAATGAGATTTATAGTTCCGTTTTTGCTAAGGCTAATAGTACATGCTGATTCTAATCCTACATTGAACCAGTACCCAATCGCTATTCCTCGGCCAACATGTGGTTCGGTAATAGGAGAATTGTAATGTTCACTATCCTTAATAGTTTTTATTACTTCCTCACAACCTATAGTGGGATATACTGGACCATCAGCTCTTCGTGTACCTTTTTTTGCTGTATTTATTAATCGAAGCTCAGCAGGATCTATTTGTAATTTTTCTGCAACTTCATCGATTACTGTTTCAGTAGCAAATGCTGCCATTGTGGCTCCTGGAGCGCGATACGCTGCAGTTTTCGCTTTGTTTACAATGACATCGTATCCATCAATTAATATATTAGGAATTTCATAAGGGGCAAATACACAGTAACTCCCAGCTGCTACAGGTGAACCGGGAAATGCTCCTGCTTCAAACTCAAGATGTGCTTGTGCAGCAAGGAATTTTCCAGACTTGTCAGCACCTATTTTAACTCGCATCAAAGTGCCGGGCGTAGGACCAGTACATTCAAATACTTCTTTTCTAGACATAACCAATTTTACAGGATGCCCAGAAGCCCTAGATAATAATGCGGCAACTGGTTCTAGGTAAACTGGTATTTTCCCACCAAATCCCCCACCGATTTCTAAAGGGACTACTTTAACCTGTGAAATAGGAACACCCAAAATATCTGCAGTCGTGTCTCTTGCTGGGAATGCACCTTGTGTACTACACCAAACTGTTATTCGTCCATCATTACTCCATGAGGCAGTAGCTGCATGAGGTTCAATATATCCTTGGTGAACAGTTTCAGTAGTTAATTCTCGCTCTACTATTATTTCAGCATGCTTAAATGCCTCTTCAGGGTCACCTAGTTTATGTTGAATATGCTCTGCTAAATTAGTTTTCCCAGGCACTTTTGTACCTAATTCTTTAGTTTCAAGTTCTTGATGAATAATTGACTTTGAATTTAAACCCTGAGTTGTATTCAATACAGGTTCTAAGGTTTCAAATTCGAGTTCGATAAGACTCACGGCTTCTTCGGCTATATGTGAAGAGGTTGCAGCAACAGCAGCAACAGGTTGACCAATATATAAGAGTTTGTCTGAAGCTAAGACATTATCACGAAGATATTTAAGTCGAGTCGTTTCACCTTCGTTTCTGTCTTCAGCTGTTTCTATATTTTTATCTGAAGAACCAATGAAATCTTTAGCGGTAACAATAGCGCGTACACCTGCTAATTTCTCTGCTTTTGAAGTGTCTATTTTTTTAATGACAGCATGGGCCACTGGGCTTCTAAGTACTTTCCCATGGAGCAAGTCTGAAATTGAGAAATCAGCACTATAAATTGCCTTTCCAGTTACTTTATCTACTCCATCGTGTCGTACAGGTCGACTTCCTATAACTTTGTAATCTTTTTTTACAGTTGCCATTATTTATCCCTCTCTTATTTTTTCACCAGCTTTGACTACAGCACGGACTATTTTGTCATAACCTGTGCATCGACATAGATTGTTTGCTAACCAAAATCTAATTTCTTCTTCAGTTGGATTAGGATTTGTATCTAATAACGCTTTTGAAGCTATGAGAAAGCCAGGAGTACATATTCCACATTGTAAAGCAGCTTCTTCAAGAAAGGCTTGTTGGACTGGATGGAGTCCGTCAGGTGAAGCCATACCTTCTATGGTAGTAATTGTTTTTCCATTTGCCTCTACACCGAGTACCAAACAGCTAGTTACAATTCTATCATCTAGCATTATGGTACAAGCTCCACAGTTTCCATCATTACAGCCTTCTTTTGTTCCGGTTAATCTCAAGACATCCCTAAGACATTCAAGAAGACTTTGCCTTGGTTCGCACAGAAATTCTGTATCTTCTCCATTTATTACGCATCGTACATATGTTTTTGATTGTGTCATTATGCTTCCTTAGCCCTTTCTATCGCGGTTATTAAAGCTCTTCTCGTGAGAACTTCACAAAGATGTTGTCTAAATTCTGCAGTACCTCTCATATCACTTATTGGTTTAGATGCATTTTTAGACATATTTGAGACTACTCTAATACTTTCATCATTTATTTCTTGTCCAGAGACTTCCTTATCAATGCCTTCAACAAAAATTGGGGTTGGGCCTACTGAAGCAAGAGAAACCCGCACTGATTCAAAATTCTTTTTATTCGAACTTAGGGTTACAGAAACTCCTGTGCCTACAACAGCAATATCCATTTCATTTCTTGGTATAAATCTGATGTAATTAGCTCCAGATAAGTCTGATTTTTTTGGTATTGTTATAGAAATTAGAAGTTCGTTTGGTTCTAGTATTGTTTGCCCGGGGCCAGAAAATAAATCTTCTAATGCAATAGTTCTTTCTCCATTAATGCTTTGAACATTACATGTTGCGCCTAATGATATGAGTAATGGGACTGAGTCAGCACTAGGAGCGGCATTACAAATATTTCCACCAAATGATGCTCTTCCTTGAATTTGTGTGCCACCAATAATGGAGGCAGAATCTTTTAATTCAGGACGAAGATCCATAATATCTGAATTATTATATATTTTATAACAAGGTATTGCAGACCCTATGGTTAAATCATTATTTGAGTTAATGTTTACTTGGTTTAGTTCAGGGATTGATTTAATGTCAATGATTTGACCCGGATTAATACGATCTGCTCTCATTTTAACAATTAAATCAGTTCCTCCTGCTAAAATCCCTGCATCTTTTTGGTATTCATTAAGCAGAGTTAAGGCTTCAGCAAGGGTTTCTGGACTACTATAATCTATCCATTTCAATTCAGCACCCTCCGGTTTCATGTTGAAAAACTTTGCCAATAAGGCTTTTTTGGCGATATGGCGAGAATTATATCATATTTTTTTACTGATATCACAAGCTATAATATCAATTGTTTAATATAAAGTTTAATAATTGGGCAGAAAAGATTTAGTATGGATAAAACTTATGAGTGCATAACCTTTGATTTATGGCAAACTCTTATAATCGATCAACAAGATTGGGGAAAAATACGTTCAGATTTACGTATAAATAGTTGTTATGAAACACTTAGAGAAAATCATATTTCTGTTGAATTAGATCAGATTGTATTTGCTTACAAACAAACTTATGAAGAATGTGATCGAATAAGAAAAAATGGTTTAGATATATCTTTTCGAGATCAAGTACTAATGTACTTATCATTTATTAAAGATGGCATTCATGAAGAATTAAGTGAATCTTCTGTTAGAAAAATTATAAATGATTATGGATATGCTTTTTATGAAGCTCCTCCTGTATTAGCAAATGGTGCTTTAGATATACTTGAATATGCCCAGTCAAAGCAATTAAAAATAGGTTTAATTTCAAACTCTGGAATGACACCAGGAATTATTGTAAAAGCATATTTAGAACAATTGGGAATACTGGAATTTTTTCATGCTATGGTTTTTTCAGATGAATTATTGATTAGTAAACCAGCTGAAAAAATATTTACGAAAAGCTTAATTGGTTTACAAGTTATGCCAGAAAACACAATTCATGTTGGCGATAATTTAGATACAGATATTGCTGGGGCTATACGAAGTGGTTTAAGTGCAATATGGGTTAAAGGTTATGATGAAAGAGAGATTATTACTCCCCCTACTTATACTGTTAGCAAATTAGAAGAAATCAAGAATATAATTTAAATTCAAATTTATTATCAGAAAAACATTGACGTTATTAAAGGGAATTGGTAATATTGTAGTTCAGTTTAAATTTGGAGTGTGAATTGACAGTAATTTTAGTCTAACATAAAAGATTTAAAGACCAGACTTAAGGCGGTGCTAGAAGTTTCTGGCAGCGTCTTTATTTTTACCTTAATAATTGAATAGTTTTTCTTAATATAAGAGTAGTTCCTAACTAAAGGTTTATCTCCAGTTAGTTAGAGAACTATAAATGACATTGATGATTCCCTACAATGCGGATTCATTAATGTTGAAGTTGACAAAAAGAATGAAGAATTTTAATTCTTCATTTCTCGAAAACAAAACTAATTTTTATTAGTTTCTGTCTTTTTTTCTGTCAGGGATTTTTTGTGGATAAAGCTACTAAGCGTACACGGGGGATGCCTTGGCACCAACTGCCGAAGAAGGGCGTGGCAAGACTGCGATAAGCCTCGGTTAGTCGTCTAGCTGACTTAACCGGGGATTCCCGAATGGGGTAACCCAATTCACTAAATGTGAATTATCTTTGAACTAACCCTTAATTCAAAGAAGGTAAGCAGGGGAACTGAAACATCTAAGTACCCTGAGGAAGAGAAATCAAAAGAGATTCCCGTAGTAGTGGCGAACGAAATGGGAATAGCCTAAACCATAGAGGCTTCACGGCTTTGGGGCCCATGTCTTTATGGGGTTGTAAGAAGTATGTGTTGAGACCCATAAATCAACGAGGAGTAAGAAAACCATTTTCTATTCGAATGTTCCTGGAACGGACTGCCAGAGAAGGTGAGAGCCCGGTAGATTAAAGGAAATGGTCTCCTTATTACTGTCTTAAGTAGAGCGGGACACGAGAAATCTTGCTTGAATCAGGGGGGACCATCCTCCAAGGCTAAATACAGTTGGTGACCGATAGTGAACTAGTACCGTGAGGGAAAGGTGAAAAGTACCCCGAGAGGGGAGTGAAATAGACCTGAAACCGTGTACGTACAAACAGTCGAAGTATCGATTTATCGATATGACGGCGTGCCTTTTGAAGAATGAACCTGCGAGTTACTGGGACGTGGCAAGGTTAATCTGCTCAGCAGAGGAGCCGAAGCGAAAGCGAGTCTGAATAGGGCATTCAGTCGCGTTCCGTAGACCCGAAACCAGGCGAGCTACCCATGGCCAGGTTGAAGCTCAGATAGTCTCTGAGTGAAGGACCGAACCCATTTCAAGTACAAATGGATGGGATGAGTTGTGGGTAGAGGTGAAATGCCAATCGAGCTTGGAAATAGCTGGTTCTCCCCGAAATGCATTTAGGTGCAGCGTTGAAGATTGACTTAAGGAGGTAAGGCTCTGGATGGGTCAGGGGGTGCAAACTTACCGATCCCAACCAAACCAAGAATGCCTTAAGCTCGTACTTCAGCAGTGAGACAGTGGGGGATAAGCTCCATTGTCGAGAGGGAAACAGCCCAGACCACCGTCTAAGGTCCCCAAGTATATACTCAGTGTGAAAGGAAGTTGAATCGCCAAAACAGCCAGGAGGTTGGCTTAGAAGCAGCCACCCTTTAAAGAGTGCGTAATAGCTCACTGGTCGAGGGGTTCTGCGCCGACAATTTAACGGGGCTTAAGTATATCACCGAAGACGTGGCATCAGTTTACTGATGGGTAGGGGAGCGTTCTGTAGGCAGTGAAGTCTAGTTGTAAAGCTAGGTGGAGCGTACAGAAGTGAGAATGCAGGTATGAGTAGCGTATATCTCGGTGAGAATCCGAGACGTCGAAAATCTGAGGATTCCTACGCAACGTTTATCGACGTAGGGTTAGTCGGTCCTAAGGTGTATCCGAAAGGAGTAACCGATGGACAGTAGGTCAAAATTCCTACACCACCTAATATTCGTTTTAATACAAAGGGGGGACACGGAAAGGTAGGCTGAGCGTACCCATTGGACATGGTGCGTTCTTCTTTGAAGGCCATCTCGCAAGACATGTAAATCAGTTAGCGAGGTTATGAGCTGAGGAAGGAGAGAACTCTAGGGCTCGCCCTGGGGAATTTGGTTGAACCTATGCCGTCAAGAAAAGCCTCGTTGTAAGGGTATTGGGTGACCGTACCGTAAACCGACACTGGTAGATGAGCATGAAAGTGCTAAGACGGTCGAGAGAACTCTGGTTAAGGAACTCGGCAAAAGGACCCCGTAACTTCGGGATAAGGGGTTCCCTCGGGGTGAAGTCTATTTACTAGACCAGCTCTAGAGGGACACAGCAAATTGGCCCAAGCGACTGTTTATCAAAAACACAGGTCTCTGCTAAGGGGTAACCCTAGGTATAGAGGCTGACGCCTGCCCAGTGCCGGAAGGTTAAAGGGAAAGGTTATCCGTAAGGAGAAGCTTTGAACTGAAGCCCCGGTGAACGGCGGCCGTAACTATAACGGTCCTAAGGTAGCGAAGTCCCTTGTCGGGTAAGTTCCGACCCGCACGAATGGCGTAACGACTTGGGCGCTGTCTCAACCAGAGACTCGGCGAAATTGCATTGGCCGTGAAGATGCGGCCTACCCGCGACAGGACAAAAAGACCCCATGGAGCTTTACTACAGCTTGGCATTGAATCGAGGACTGGAATGTGTAGGATAGGTGGGAGGCTTTGAAGCTTCGGCGCTAGTCGAAGTGGAGCCGTTGTTGAAATACCACTCTTTTCTGTTGTTGATTCTAACCTGTGATAGGCACAGGGACCGTGTCTGGTGGGTAGTTTGACTGGGGCGGTCGCCTCCCAAAGAGTAACGGAGGCGTACAAAGGTTCGCTCAGGACGGATGGAAATCGTCCGAAGAGTGCATTGGCATAAGCGAGCTTGACTGTGAGACCTACAAGTCGAGCAGGTGCGAAAGCAGGTCAAAGTGATCCTACGGTTCCGCATGGAAGGGCCGTGGCTTAACGGATAAAAGCTACCCTGGGGATAACAGGCTTATCTTGCCCAAGAGTTCACATCGACGGCAAGGTTTGGCACCTCGATGTCGGCTCGTCGCATCCTGGGGCTGGAGAAGGTCCCAAGGGTCCGGCTGTTCGCCGGTTAAAGCGGCACGCGAGCTGGGTTCAGAACGTCGTGAGACAGTTCGGTCTCTATCCGTCGTGGGCGCAGGAGATTTGAGGAGAGCTCTTCTTAGTACGAGAGGACCGGAAGGGACAAACCTCTGGTGTTTCGGTTGTTCCGCCAGGAGCAGTGCCGAGTAGCTATGTTTGGATGTGATAAGCGCTGAAGGCATATAAGCGCGAAGCCAACTCCAAGATTAGATCTCCCATCTTGTAATATAGAGTAAGATCACAGGAAGACTACCTGTTTGATAGGCGGCATGTGTAAGTGCAGTAATGCATTCAGCTAAGCCGTACTAATAGATCGAGGGCTTTATCCACAAGAAATTTCATACAGAAAAGAAACAGAAACTAAGTAAATTGAGAAAAGTAACGCGTGAGTGAAAATTATACTGATTACTTACTGGCGCGGGGTGGAGCAGTGGCAGCTCGTCGGGCTCATAACCCGAAGGTCGGCGGTTCGAATCCGTCCCCCGCTACCAATTTACCATTTGAGAAAAACTATCAATTGTGAAGAGAACCTAACTTTTTGGTTCTCTTTTTTTTGTTTTTAATTAAAAAATGCTATGTAACATGTTTGTAACATATGACGAAAACCACCATTATTTTAACATTATTGTCTTTTAATTGAATATCTATTGTTTTTTTCGACTATTGGATGTAACATGATCGTAACATTTAGTTAAGCTTTGAAAGGAGTAAATTGATGATTAAAGTAGAAGCTGTCGTTAGGCCAGAAAAGGTTAATCAGGTTCTTAATGCATTACAAGAAGCTGGATGTGGAGGATTTCATTATGGAAATGTAACTGGTCAGGGAAAGCAACAAGGAGTTGAGGTTTTTACTGGTCGTGGAGGTCAATTGGTAAATAGGTCCGCTATGCCTAAAACTGTTATTACAACAGTAATTTCTGATGATAAAAAAGATGCTGTAGTTAATGCTATTTTAGAATCTGCCAGAACTAATGGAGGATCCGTTGGTGACGGAAAGATTTTTCTTAGTAAAGTTGATGAAGCAATTCGTGTAAGTACTGGTGAAACAGGAGAAATTGCTATTTCAAAGGCGTAGATTACGTACTATACCCTCTTAAATATAAAAAGGGAACGTGATTTATCACGTTCTTTTTTTATTTGCATTCTGCTAAATCTTGGATAATAATAGCCCTAATTATTTAACCATGGTGGGGGTTATTATGAATTCAAGAAGTTTAGCGAGTTGGTTTTTGATTATCGGTCCAATTGTTACTTTTGCAGCATTTCCTTTTTGGCCTTCGGTGCCTACTGCATCAGAAGAATTGATAGAATTAGTGAAAAATGGTCAACAAAGTATCCTAATTATGCTTTTATTTACTACAGGTATGACACTTTTATTTTGTGGCCTAGGTATGGCATCGAGAGAAATCGCAGGTAGCGGCACAAAAAATTCTTCATTAGCTATACCTGCAGCAATATTATTCCCAATAGCCGTGGCAGTAATAGCTATTGGCACTGGATTTAATATAGGAGCTCTTCAGATGTATGAAACATCACCAGAAACCGCCCAGTCTGTTTATCTAATAGGTTATCATGCATTTGATGGAAGTGGTGTGTTCTTATTTTTATCTTTTGCTTTACTAGGAACAGCACTTATTACAGGATATGAAAGTATGATTTGTAAGATTATCGGTGCATTATATGTAGTAGTTGCAATTGCTCATTTTTCGAGTCTATTCTTTGTTCCAAATAGTAGCGCTGATTTCGTTGGATTTATAGGTATGTTTATTGTTTCAATACTATTTGGGATTGTTTCTTTAAGAGGTCAAACTCAAGAGTAATTTTAAAATATTTCTAATTAAACAGGGTAGGTTTTGAGTAATCTACCCTGTTTTGATTTTATAAAAGTCTCAATTGTTTTTTTGCCATTCTATGTACCGAGAAGGTTCAAGTTTGTTATTTTGATAGCGATCATATAATGAATTAAATTCTTCAGTAACTTTATTCGTTAATTCGGTGATACTTTCATTATTCATAATCAATAAATCAGAAGCAGGTTCTCTTTCTTGCCAAGATTTTTGACTAGATATTCTTTGCATAGCTTCTTCTTCAGAAAAATTATTTCTTTTCATTAGTCGAGGTAGCGCAATTTTTTCATCGCATCCTACGAGCCATGTTACATCGGTCCATTGACTATAACCCGCTTCTATTAAATTGACTGCTTCTAGTACCCCTATTCCGTTTTCTGGAAGTGTGTTTCTCCAACTCAGTATAGTATCGTGTATTGCTTCAGATATGTTACCAATTGAACTTGTAAGAAGTTTCATGGCTTCAGGTTTTCCAAAAACTTTACCACCTAGCTTTTTACGGTCAATAAATTCATCAGATTGAATTATGTCATTCCCAAAAGCTTCTATAATTCTGTAATATGCTGGTTTCCCGGGTTCATACAAAGCATGAACAATTTTATCAGCATCACCATGAATAGCACCAAACTCTGTAAGGATTTCAGAAACTGCGCCCTTTCCAGAAGCAATTGAACCTGTTAAACCAATAATAAGTGGCATTTATTCCTCGATATATTAAATAACATCGATAATACTATTTTGAATGGGTTTTTTATAGAGGCCTTTTTGAAGGAATCCCATTTTTTCTTGGATATCTGTTTTCAGTGCTACTCAACTTTTGTATTTTTATTACTACCTTATCGTTATCCAAAAAAGACGAATTAATTTTATGTATATAAAGAGAAGACCCTCCTAGTAAATGACTTATTTGGTTGAGATTTTCATGATTACGGATTAAATCTTCTTTACTGTAATCCAATAATATTCCATTTAATTTTATTAGAGGTATTCCATATTCGAGCAGGGTGGAAATTTTACTTACAGCTCTTGCTGTAACTAAATCAAAAGACTCTCTATATAATGCATTTTGTCCTATTTCTTCAATTCGTTCTGAAATAATTTCAACATTTGTTAATTGTAATTCTGTAGTTATATGTTGAAGAAATGTACATTTCTTATTTGAGCTTTCCACTAGGGTTAATTGGGTATCAGGGTAAAGTATTTTTATTGGTATTCCAGGAAATCCAGCACCAGTTCCTATATCACATATACTAAAATTAGGAGATATTATGGTATTGGAAAAAGGTATAGCAGAAATCGAATCAAGGAAATGAAGGGTATATATGTCTTTCATTGTATTAATAGCAGTAAGATTGAACTTAGAATTCCAATTGATTAATTCTTCTGCAAAATACTCGAATTGAGCTGCCTGTTTATCTGTCATAGATAGACTTAATTCTAATAAACCTTCTTCTAAAATCTTGCTATTATTGTTCTTCATGGGTATATGTAACCTTGAGCGACTATTTGTTGTCAACAAGGTTTGTATTTGATTGACACTCCTATTGTAGGTAATTAGAATATCATTTACACTTATTCTATATATGAACTATATAAAATTTTGTGATGAATATAAATCCAAGGAGATTGTGAAATGGATTTCGAATTTTCTACAGAATATGAAGATTTTAGAAAAGAATTACGTTCATTTGCAGAAAATGATATGCCCGAAGGATTTGATCCCGATGAAGCAGATAAAGACGAGATTCAAGGAATTCGACAAAAAATTGCTCAAAAGGGTTGGTTAACCTTACCGTGGCCTGAAGAATACGGTGGAATGGGTGCTCCTCATTTAAAGCAAATGGTTTTTAATGAAGAAACAGCATATAGAAGAATTCCCGCAAATGACAATGCTATTTCAATGCTCGGACCTATATTGATGCTAGAAGGTACAGATGAGCAAAAGCAAAAGTTTTTACCACCTATAGCCAAAGCGGAAGTGCGCTGGGCACAGGGCTACAGTGAACCACAATCAGGTTCAGACTTAGCTTCTTTACAGACCAGAGCTGTTGAAGATGGTGACGATTTTGTTATCAACGGTACAAAAATATGGACATCAGGTGCGCATGAAGCTGATTGGTTATTTATGTTAGCTAGAACTGATCCGGACGCTCCTAAGCATAGAGGTATTAGTTTTTTACTTGTTGATATGAAGGCACCAGGTGTTGAGGTTCGACCTATCATTGATATGGCAGGAAGACATAATTTCAATCAACTATTTTTTGACAATGTGAGGGTACCAAAACAAAACTTAGTAGGCGAATACAATAGAGGTTGGTATGTTGGAGCAAGATTATTAGATTTTGAAAGATCTGGAGTTAATAGGTCTGCATCGGCTAGAAGAACCTTGGAAGAAATTACAGATTTTGCAAAAAATAACACATTAAATGGCAAAGCTATGTCATCAATTTCCCGAGTTAAAAACAATCTTGCTAATATGGCAATTGAAGTTGAAGTAAGCAGAATGATTTCATATAGGATTGGGTATTTACAAAGCAAAGGCGAAGTGTTTAATAAAGAAGCATCTATGGGGAAAATGTTTGGTACTGAAATGGTACAGAGAATTTATTCTGCAGGAATGGATATGTTGGGACTATATGGTACTTTGCAACAGGGTAGTAAATGGGCTCCACTCAATGGGAGAATACAAAAAGGATATTTAGCATCCTATAGTGCAACTATTGCTGCTGGAACATCAGAAATACAGAGAAATGTTGTAGCTACAAGAGGTTTAGGATTACCTCGGGCTTAAATAGTAATTTATATCTGGAGTAAATAATGGATTTTAAATTTAGTACAGAAGAAGAAACTTTTCAAAACGATGTTAATGGTTTCTTGAAACAAGAACTTCCAAGTGATTGGACAGGAGAAACTGCCTATGCATCGAGTGATGATGGTTGGGATTTTAATCTTAAGATGAAAAAAAAGCTGGCTGAAAAAGGTTGGCTAACTTTAGGATGGCCCAAAGAATATGGAGGAATGGAAGCTTCCATTATGAGCCAAGTCCTTTTTAACGAACAAATGGCATATAACCGCGCTCCAGGGATAGATATCTGGGGGATTAAAATGTTGGCTCCGACACTGATGGTTCATGGTACTGAGGAGCAGAAACAAAGATTTTTACCACCTGTGGCTAATGGAGAGGTTCAATGGTGCCAGGGATATAGTGAACCTGGATCAGGGTCTGATTTGGCTTCATTACAAACACGGGCTGAGGTAGATGGTGACGAATATGTTGTCAACGGGACAAAAATATGGACATCTAATGGGCATAGAGCTGATTGGATAATATTGCTAGCACGAACAGATACTGATGCTCCAAAACACCGTGGAATAACAATGTTACTTGTTGATATGAAGACACCAGGTATAAGTGTAAATCCAATAGTAAATATGGCAGGTATGCATGAATTTAATCAGGTATTCTTTGATAATGTCAGGGTACCTAAAAGAAATTTAGTTGGAGAAGAAAATAGAGGTTGGTATGTAGGCGCAACGTTATTAGATTTCGAGAGATCTGGGGTTCAGTATTCTGCTGAAGCAAGAAGAACAATTGATGATCTAGTTGGCTTTGTTAAAGATAATCCTTCTTCTAATTTTGATTTATCAGGTCGGGAACATTTAAGAAACCGTTTGGCTGATATGGCGATTGAAACTGAAGTCAGTCGAATGATTTCATATAATATTGGATTTATGCAAAGCCAAGGTTTTGTACCAAATAAAGAAGCATCAATTTGTAAGTCTTTTAGTACAGAAATGGAACAAAGAGTTGCTGAAACAGGAATGCACATACTTGGTTTGTATGGGCAGCTTACTAGTGATTCAAAATGGGCTCCTTTACGGGGTAGAATTGAAAGAACCTTTCTTAGACACCACTCAGCTACTTTAGCTTCGGGAACATCAGAAATACAGAGAAATATAATTGCGACACGTGGCTTAGGTCTTCCACGTGCTTAAGGTATTCATAATTTAAGGAGAAAATCATGGATTTGGGATTTGATGAAGTTCAGATGTTACTTAAAAATACTGCTCGTGAGGTATTGGAGCAAGAGTGCCCTATTACTTTAGTACGTGCAATGGAAGAAGATGAAAGAGGATTTACTCCTGAATTATGGCAAAAGATGGCTGAATTGGGATGGTTAGGTTTTTCCATACCTGAACAATATGGCGGACAAGGTTTGTCATTTTTTGATTTAGCCATATTGCTTGAAGAGACTGGTCGATTTTTGGTACCTGGTCCATTTTTTTCAACAGTAGTTTTAAGTTCGTCAATTGTAACTGAATATGGAACGGAGTCTCAAAAATCTGAAATACTACCTAAAATAGCTAATGGAGATTTGATTTCAACTGTAGCGATAACCGAGCCTTCTGCAACATATGAATCAAATGGTATACAACTAACTGCAACTAAAGATGGATCAAATTATGTGTTAAATGGGACTAAACTTTTTGTAAATGATGCCCAAATAGCTGACATAATTTTAGTGGTTGCCAAAACTGATGATAAAGGCGACGAATCTAATGGTTTTACAGTTTTTATTGTAGATAAAAATACTTCAGGGATGACAGTAACTCCATTAGATACTATAGCATCAGATAAACAGGCAGAAATAGTTTTTGAGTCTGTATCAATCTCAGAAGAAAATGTTTTAGGTGAAGTTGGAAAGGGTTGGGATATAGCAAAACGTGTTATAGATTTAGGTTCATCAGCCAAGTGTATAGAAATGCTAGGTGGTGCTGACCGAGTTTTAGAAATGACGGTAGAATATGTCAAAGATAGGACACAATTTGGACGTCCTATTGGTAGCTTTCAAGCTATTCAGCATCATTGTGCTAACATGGCAACAGATGTTGAGGGATGTAGATATGTAGCTTATCATGCTGTTTGGAGAATATCTGAAGGCTTGGAAGCACAAAAAGAAATTTCAATAGCAAAGGCTTGGGTTAGTGATGCATATAGAAGAGTATGTGCAATAGGTCACCAGTCTCACGGTGCTATAGGATTTACTAAAGAATATGATTTACAGTTATATACGAGAAGAGCAAAGGCTCAGGAACTTGCTTTTGGTGATTCATCATATCATCGAGAAATTGTAGCTCAACAGTTAGGAATATAATATTTAGGGGAGAATATTCTTATGGCAGAAAGTATATTTCAAAAAATTGCTCGCGGCGAAACTGACACAGAGATATTGTTTCAGGATGATAGATGTTTTGTTATTAGAGATTTAAATCCAGTTGCACCTGTACACCTATTAATAATTCCTTTTTGGAAATGCACTTCTCTTGCATATATTGGACCTGGTCAAGAACCCCTTATAGGGCATTTACTTGCTGTTGCAGAGGAAATGGCAAGGCGTGAAGGTGTTGCTTTAAGCGGTTATAGACTTGTTGTTAATCAAGGACCTGATTCAGGTCAAGAAATTGATCATCTACATGTACATTTAATTGGTGGTACTAAGTTATCTAATATTGGTTAATAACTTATGGCAATTATCAAAGATCAATTGATTGAACATATAGAGAATAAACTTCCTGATTCTCTAAAGTTGCATATATATCGTTCGTGTGAAGTTGGTCGTAAGTTGTGTGGAATTCATAGTGTTGATACAGAAAAAGTAGAAATTGCACTACTTGGACATGATCTATATAGAGCATATTCTGACAATGAGATTTTAAATGTTGCAGAGGAAAAAGAAATTGAAATTTCAAATGTTGAAAAAGCCTCTCCATTACTATTACATGGACTTTTAGCATCAATAACAATGCAGGAGCAATATAAAGTTTCTGATAAACAAATCATAGAGTCAATTAAGTATCATACGAGTGGTATGGAAGAGATGGATGAAGTATTTATGACAGTATTTTTAGCTGATAAATTGGATCCAAAGAAAATTGAAAAAAATACACAATTAGAACCAATAAACCAAACTGCTCAATACAGTTTGTCAGATGCTACACTTATGTACCTAAATATGAAAATTTCTTCTATAATCGATAGTGGTCATTTGGTGCATCCAGATTCCTTAGATGCTCGCAATTCACTTTTATTGAAAACAAGAATATAATATCAGAATGTTTTTTGGAGGATATTAAATTGCCGATATATGTATATAAATGTGATAAATGTTCTAATCAATTTGAATTAAAGCAAGGTTTTGATGCAGAAAGTACTCAGCCTTGTCCTGATTGTTCTGGCGGTATTGGTAAGCGTCAATTTTATTCTCCTGCAGTGATATACAAAGGCTCTGGTTGGTATACAACTGATTATGCTCGAAAGAGTGTAAATCCAGCAGGTCCTGTAGATACTAAAAATGATGATACATCTAAATCAACAGATTCTGAAAACACAAAAGAAACTGTTACAAAATCTAATACAGAAACTGATACAAAATCATCGTAATTTGTTATGAAGTTAGTTGTACAACGTGTAACACGAGCATCAGTAGCTATAAATAACAAGGTTCACAATTCTATAAATTCCGGTTTGCTTGTTTTGTGTGGTATCGAAACAAATGATGGAGAGGAAGATATAGATTACTTGGTAAATAAACTAACTAATCTTAGAATTTTTTCTGACGATGATAATGATTTTAATAATTCAATTCTTGATATAAGTGGAGAAATTTTGCTAATCAGTCAATTTACTTTACTAGCTAATACAAGAAAAGGACGAAGACCTTCTTGGGATTTAGCAGCAAATTCTGATATAGCTAAACCAATTTATAATTTGCTTTTGGATAAATTACAAAATCAATCCCTGATAGTAAAAGATGGCGTATTTGGGAGTGATATGCAAATAGAACTTGTTAATGATGGGCCAGTTACAATAATTATAGATAGTAAAGACAGGTTAGCTCCAAGAAAATAACTATCTTGATTCGCTACCCTTCCATTCCCCTTTATTGTTATTAGTTTGTCTAAACTTTTTTATCATTTGGTAGTTTTTTATTGCAATTTGCCATGTCGGAATATTATATGGCCTATCAGTCATTCCTCGTAATTTATTCATCAGATCATCTTCTAAGATTGGACCATGGCCACAAATACCTATTTCTGCGTCGATATCCCTTAAACTAGATAAAGACTCATCAAGTAGTTTCCTATTGCTACTTGCCCAAGTTAAAGGCCTACTTAATCTATCGACATTATTTATTACTGAGTCACCTAAAAAAAGAATTTTATGTTTTGCTAAATATAAACAGATACTTCCTGGTGTATGGCCGGGTGTATGTAAGATTTGTAATCCACCTAAATAAGGGAGAACTTCATTATCTTCAACTGTTTGATGTACTTCAGTTTTTTCAAATACCACCCGCCCCGAATCATGATTCGAATTTCTACTAACTGAAAGAGCAGTAGCTAAACCAAATGTCCAGCGGTACCAAAATGGTGGTCTTCCGCCCTCGGTACCCGTTCTTAGGATATTATCTTTTAGTATTTCACCTTTATGTGCAGTAATTGAAGCGCCAGTAAGGTTGTGAAGTTCTTGCGCGCCACCCGAATGGTCGTGATGAAAATGGGTTAGGATAATATTTTTAATTTCTTCTGGTTTTCTACCTATGCTTTTAACATACTCTACTATAGTTTGTGCATTGCCAGGATTTCCAGTATCCACAACTGCGATATTTTTATCTAGAAGTAATATGCAGTTACTTCCTGATGTGTCGTCAACTCGATGTACATTTTCTGCAATTTCCATAGATGTAATTCTACTTATTATGCTTGCTAATTTATATAATTTTCTATGTCTAAACTGATATCCAAAGACGAAAATGAGTGAGTGATAGCACCTACTGATATCAAATCAACACCCTGCTCAGCTATTTTGCGAACCGTTGTTAAGTTAACTCCCCCAGAAACTTCGATTACTGCTTTCTTATTAATTAATGCCACAGCTTTTTGTATAGTAGGAATATCCATATTATCCAACATTATGATGTCAGCTCCAGCATCAATAGCTTCTTGTGCTTGTTCTAGGGTTTCTGTTTCTACTTCTACTTTAAGTGTATGAGGAGCTTTGCTTTTCGCAATTAGTACGCCTTCTTTTAATGAGAGTCCTTTAGCTTTTAAAGCTTCAATATGGTTATCTTTGATCAAAATACCATCACTTAAATTCATTCTATGATTTGAGGCACCACCAGTTCGAACAGCATATTTTTCCAACTGCCTTAGACCTGGGGTGGTTTTTCTAGTATCTATTATTTTGCAGTCTATACCCGATATTTCTGAAACATATTTATTTGTTTCGGTGGCAATACCGCTTAGACGTTGCAGGAAGTTTAAAACAGTTCTTTCAGAAATTAAAATACTAGAAATTTTACCTTTTATACTGATTATTTGGGTATTCTTATCAACAATTTCCCCATCTTCAATTAATGATAAAACTTCTAAATTAGGATCAACGTAATGAAAAATTTCAGTCGCAAGTGGTATTCCACATATCACTCCATTTGTTTTAGCTTTTATTGTTGCTGAACCAATTAAGTCTGAATCTACAAGGCTATTTGTGGTGTAATCTTGTGTATAACAATCTTCAACTAATGCTTCATTGATTATTGTTTTTATTTGAGAATTAATTAATAACATAAAATTGTTATATATTGGTTATTTGATTTCTAGCATTCTGTTTACTGATATTTTTGCAAAATTGCTAGTCTTTTCATCTACATTAATAATATTAGTAGGTTTTCCTTCTATTATAGAATCAAGAACCCAGCAAAGATATGCTGGATGGACTCTATACATAGTTGCACAAGGACAGACCATGGAGTCAAGGCAAAATATTTGTTTGTCAGGGTTATTATTAGCTAGGCGATTTACGAGGTTAATTTCTGTTCCAATGGCAAAAATACTACCAGGTTTGCTATTGTTGACGGTGTCTATAATGAATTCTGTCGATCCGTTTAAATCTGCAGCATTAACAACATCGTTTGTACATTCAGGGTGAACTAACACAGTTACATCTGGGAACTTTTCACGTGCATTATTTATTTGGGTTATATTAAATCTGGTGTGTACAGAACAATGCCCTTTCCAGAGTAATACCTTTGCAGATTTAATTTCATCTTTAGTTAACCCTCCCATTGGTTTAAATGGATTCCAAACCATCATTTCTGATTCTGGGATACCTAGTTTTCGTCCGGTATTTCTTCCTAAATGTTCATCAGGTAAGAAAAATATTTTTTCATTTTGATCAAAAGCCCATTCAAATACTGGTTGTGCATTTGACGATGTACAAACAATACCATTATTTTCGCCACAAAGTGATTTGATTGAAGCAGTAGAATTCATGTAGGTAACTGGGGTTACAGAGGTTGTAATAGTTTGAATATCGTCCCAGGCATCGATTACATCATTTGTTTTTGCCATATCGGCCATTGAGCATCCTGCTGCCATGTTAGGAAGAATGACAGTTTGATCAGAAGATGTAAGTATGTCTGCTGTTTCTGCCATAAAGTGCACCCCGCAAAAAACAACGTAAGGGGCATTTTGCCTTGATGCTTCTAACGAAAGTAAATACGAGTCTCCTGTGATGTCTGCATACTTAATTACTTCATCTCGTTGGTAATGATGACCCAATACAACGAGATCTTTACCAAGAATTGATTTGGATTTTAATATTCTCTTATCAAGTTCATTTGCATCTAAACTCTGATAAGCTTCGGGAATCTTTTGCCAGTTAATCCAAGTGGATTGTAGTTCTTCTTTTAAAGGCTTTGTAATTAGATTATTTTCAGTTTGGCAAAACGCAGATTGCTCAAGTTCAGTTAGCGGGATGTACAAAGGATCCTTTTTATAGTTTTCTTCTGCTAGTACTATTCGTTCAGTTTCTGAAGTAGTCATTGTATGATCATTATACCATATATAAGATTCCAGATTGGAAAATCAGTATATGACATATTTCCTAAATCCTCAAGCATTAATTTTTTCAGTAGCGTGTAAATACCATGGAGAAGTTTTATCAATTGATAAAACTACAGTTTTTCCAATTAAATTTTCGTCATTTTTTGATTCAAAAAAAACGAGCTTGTCATTTCGATTTCTTCCTTGCCATTGGTCATTTTCAAACTTTTCAACAAGTACCTCTTGTGTGGTATCAAGAAGTTTAGCATTAATTGTGGTCACAATATCTTTTTGAATAGAATCTACTTGTGATAACCGCTCTTTTTTCTCTTTTATAGGAACATTATCAATTAATTTTCTACTTGCAATGGTTCCTTCTCTAGTCGAATAACAAGCTGAGTGCACTTTATCAAATTTGACTTCCTCTAAAACTTTTAGAGAATTTTTAAATGCTTGATCGGATTCGCCAGGAAAACCAACAATTAGATCTGTACTCATTGATACATTTGTTACTTTAGTTCGTATTTTTTCTACCAATCGAAGATATGAATCAATATTGTATCCTCTTCTCATGATCGTTAATATTTCATCATCGCCAGCTTGAAATGGCAAATTTATATGTTCACATACTTTATCAATAGAATTTATTGCATCAATAATTTTGTCACTCATATCGTTAGGATGAGACGTTAGAAACCGTATTCTTTCAATGCCTTTTATTTCATTAACTGCATAAAATAGGTCAGCGAGATCTTTTTTATCTAGAAAATCATGACCATAAGAATCAACATTTTGTCCGAGTAAAGTTACTTCCTTAACATTTCGTAGAGATAACAGTTCTATTTCTTTTACTATATCGGCAATAGGTCTGCTTACTTCTCTTCCTCGCCTGTAAGGAATAATACAAAATGTACAAAATTTATCACAGCCATGAATAATTGGAACAAAAGCCGTTACGCTAGGATTAACAGGTGATAATGTATTTATACAACCATCTACATCAATTTCATCCACAGTATTAATCAAATCAAATAAAGGTTTGAATTGTTGTGGTCTCATAAATACATCAACATGTGGGTATCGTTTTTGGAGTTTTTCAGAGTTTGGTCCTACTAAACATCCCATCAATGCAATTATTTTGGTAGGGTGGGAGTCTTTTATATGTCGTAGAGAAGATAACATGCCATGGACTTTATCTTCTGCACTTTGTCTTACAACACAACTATTTAACACAATAATATCTGCATCGTTAACGTCTTCAGTGTTTTCTAGACCAATGTGGTGAAATCCACTTTCTAGTCGGTTAGCATCTGCTACATTCATTTGGCATCCAATATTCCAAATAAAATAGTTATTTAGTTTTGTTTCTAACGATGTTTCCATGATCTGTATAATGGCGGAGGAAGTGGGATTCGAACCCACGAGGGAGCTCATCACCCCCAACCCGCTTAGCAGGCGGGCGCACTAGGCCACTATGCGATTCCTCCCTAAATCAAAAATATCTTTATTTCGGATAGAAGATGATTATACTCATGAAAGCTACTTATAGCAATATTGCATGCAATTTATTAGACTAAAGTTTTTTCCATATTGCCCCATTCTTTACCTATTTTATATTCGATTTTTAATGGAACTAACAGTTCTAAAGAATTAGTCATCAATTTATCAAGTATATTTTTTATTTCTGAAATTTCATCTTCTGGGCATTCGAATATTAATTCATCATGTACTTGTAATAACATTTTTGAGTTTAATTTGTTTCCAGTTATTTGGGCTTGTATTTTAATCATAGCAATTTTTAAAATATCAGCTGCAGTACCTTGAATAGGCATATTTATAGCCATTCTTTCAGCTGCATTTCGTACTTGGAAATTAGAGTGGCTGATTTCTGGAATATATCGCCTTCTACCTGAAAGTGTTTCAACATATCCGTTATCTAAAGCACTTTGTTTTGTAGAGTTAATATAGTCATTAATTTTGGGGTATTTTTCGAAATATTCATTAATGAATGAATTACTTTCTTGGTAGTTTAAATTTGTTTGCCTGGTCATACCATGAGCTGAAAGGCCATAAATTACACCAAAATTCATGATTTTTGCTATTCTTCTCATTGATGGATCAACATTATCCTGTGGTACTTTGTAGACCAATGAAGCTGTGGCAGAATGTATGTCAAAATCATTATTAAAAGCTGAAATTAGGTTCGGATCTTCGGAAAAATGTGCAAGTACTCTAAGTTCTATTTGTGAATAGTCTGCCGATAAAAGCAGACACTCATTTTTTGAAATAAATGCTTTTCTTACTTCATTTCCAAGTTCAGTTCTTACAGGAATGTTTTGTAAATTTGGATCACTTGATGAGAATCTTCCTGTTGAAGATCCAACTTGATTGTATTTTGTGTGAATCCTGCCTGTTTTATTATTAATAAGTTTTGGTAGAGAATCAAGATAAGTTGATTTTAGTTTGGCTAACTGCCTAAATTCTAGGACTAAATCAATAACGAAGTGGGAATCTCTTATATCTTCTAAATAATTTGAATTTGTAGAAAACCCTGTTTTTGTTTTTGATGGAAGTGGTAAATTGTTCTCTTTTAACAAGTTTATTGGTATTAATTTTTCAAATAAAATTGCACCTAATTGTTGTGGGGAATTAATATTAAATGACTGTGCTGCGGCTTCATAGATATTATTTTCTAATATAGCTAATTTTTCTTCAATAAATACTGACATTTCACTCAACTTATAAGGGTTTATACAAATACCCTCCAATTGCATATCTACTAAAATAGGAGTAAGTGGCATTTCTATATCAAAGAATAAATTAGACATTCCTTTTTTTCTAATTTCTTGTTCAAGAATTGATTGCAATCTATAGGTCATGTCAGAATCTCGACATGCATATTGGTATGCATCTTCGATAGGAACCTGATCAAAAGTAATTTGCTTTTTTCCTGAACCAATTAATTCATTGATAGGAGACATTGGTTCATTTAATAAATCAAAGGATAGTTGTTTTAGTCCAATTGCGTTATATCCTAAGATTTGTGCTGCAATCATAGTGTCAAAGTTAAAACAATTAACTTCGATATTATGATTTTTTAGCACTGTTAAATCATAATTTGCATTGTGGGCATATTTTTTTACATCTTTCGATTGAAAAATATTTTGTAGGTGGGGAAGAGCATCTACCAGTGATATCTGTCTTCCTTGTTCGTGTCCTAAGGGAATATAAAATCCTGTACCCTCATGTTCAGTTATTGATATACCAACTAGTTTGGCTGTAGTAGGGATTAGTGAAGTTGTTTCCGTATCAAAAGAAAAAGCAGTAGTTTTAAGAAGTACTGTTTCTAAAGTCTGTAATTCTTTCAGATCATTAATTACTTCATACTTTGTATTCAGTACTGGTTGTATGTTCATATCGGGATCAGGCTTGTTTTTGGCACTTTGATCAGATTTAGAAAATAATTTTTCTGCCCGATCATATAAACTAAAAAATTCATACTTTTTTAGAACGGCACCAACTTTAGATAAATCCAATTCACCAATTTTGAGTTTATTGAAATCAATTTTCAGAGGGACAGTACGTACAATTGTTGCAAGATATTTACTTTGCATTGCTTCTGTTTTGTGGTTTTCTAGTAATATTCGTATTCTTTCTGGAGATACGTCATTGATGTTGTTATAAAGATTCTCAATTGAAGAATAATCTTTGATTAATTTAATAGCAGTTTTAGCGCCAATCCCAGGTACACCGGGTATATTATCTGAAGTATCTCCTTGTAAACCTTTTATATCAATCTGCTGTGTTGGTTTGATACCATCATATCGCTCTATTACGGCCATTTCGTCATATAGCTTTTGATTCTGACTACCAGTGTGCATTATTACTTTTGTATTATTTGAAACGAGTTGTAAAGTATCTGAATCACCGGTGAGAATATATGTATTTATTTCATTTTTTTCAGCATTTAGTGAAATTGTTCCGATCAGATCATCTGCCTCATACCCGGGAAGTTCAAAAACTGAAATATCAAAAGCATCAGCAATTTCTTTAACTATAGAAAATTGTTGTATTAATTCAGGTTCACTTTTTGTTCGGTTAGATTTATATTCTGAATACTGTTCATGTCTGAATGTTGGTTTAGGGGTGTCGAAAGTTAAAGCTATATGAGTGGGTTCCCATTCTCGAATAGTTTTAATTAGAGTATTAAGAAAGCCATAAGCTCCTCGTACTTCTTGTCCACTAGAGCGTGTGATCATAGGTCTACGAATTCCATGAAAGGATCTATGAACGAGAGCATGTCCATCAATAATTAAAAGGTATTTTTTATTGTTTTCTTGCATTTGAGTACTATTATACTAAACATAGCAGTGCAATTCAGTATTAGAGAATTTGGCTTAAGAATAATTTTGTACGTTCTTCTTGTGGGTTCGTAAAAAAATGTTCTGGAGTGCCTTCTTCTACAATCAATCCTTCATCAAAAAACAAGAAACGGTCAGCAACTTCTTTTGCAAAACCCATTTCATGAGTTACGCATATCATTGTCATTCCTGATTCTGCGAGTTCAGTCATTACCTCTAATACTTCTTTTATCATTTCTGGGTCTAATGCCGAAGTCGGTTCATCAAATAACATAATTTTAGGCTGCATTGCTAATGCCCTAGCAATGGCGAGCCTCTGTTGTTGCCCACCTGATAATTGGCTAGGAAATTTACTAGCTTGTTCAGGTATTCCTACCCGATTAAGAAGTTCCATTGCTATATCTTCAGCATCGCCTCTTTTTAATCCGCGAACTTTTTGTGGTCCTACTGTTATATTTCTCAATACTGAAAGGTGTGGAAATAAATTAAACTGTTGAAAAACCATGCCTACATTTGATCTTACATATTGAAGATTTTTTACATCATCATTTAGTTCAACCCCATCAACAATAATAGTACCTGAATCATGGGGTTCTAACCTATTTAATGTTCTGATGAATGTAGATTTACCAGATCCAGATGGCCCTAAAACAACAACAACTTCTTGCTCATATACTTTTGCTGTAATCCCTTTTAGAGCTTGAAATCGACCAAAAGATTTAGTTACTTCAGTTGTAGTAATTATTTCTTTACCAATTTGTTTTTTTTCTTTTTTTTGCATAATCAATGCTCCTTATATTGATTAACGTATGCCAATACCTAAAGATTTCTCTACTTTTTTACTCAGATTAGATAGTGATATCGAAATAATCCAGAATAAAAATGCAACTACACAAAGTGCTTCTAATTGCCTCCCAAAAAATTCTGGATCTTGTTCAGGTATTATTCTTCCTACTTGCAATAGGTCTGTTAAAGCAAGTATGAATACCAATGACGTGTCCTTGAAAACACCAATAAAGGTACTTATTAGCGCTGGAATAACGACCCTGATTGCTTGTGGAAGGACAATTAGAATCATTTTATTTCGATATCCGAGGTTTAGACTATCAGCGGCTTCTATTTGTCCTTTTGGTATTGATTGAAGACCTCCACGAATTACCTCCGCAGTATAAGCACTAGTAAAAGCTGACAATATAATCATAGCTCTGACAACAACGCTTATTTCGTTCAGACCCCAGAATTGTGGGAGAAATTTTGGCAAAACGAACCACGCCAATAATAGCCATGCAACTAATGGGGCTCCACGAATTGTTTCAATATAAATCGTACAGACAATTTTTATTGCTGGAAGAGTACTTGCTCTTCCAATTGCAAACAGTATTCCGAGAGGAAAACCAAAACCAATAGCTATACAAGCCAAAATAATATTTAAGAGAAAACCTCCCCATAGTGTAGGTTTAGGTCCATCTCCTACAAGCAGTATGGAAAATATAATTGGTAGAAGTAATATCCATAATAAAATAAGTATTTTTTTATTCGTATTATTAGCTGTAACATTTTTGACTATAAAAGAAGTAGAAACATATGAAAAAATACAGATAAGTATTGAGGTTAAAACCCAAATATAAGTAGAAGATGTTGTAAAAATAATACAAACAATAGCTATTCCAATAGAAATAAAAAGTAAATCCCTATAGGAGGGTGATCCCCATGTTCTGATAGAAGCCATAATTAGATACGATGTTAACCATAAAATTGGCCAAACTCGATATTCATGTTCTGGTGGCATTCTCCCGATTAACAGCAATCTTCTATTAACTTTGACTACTTCCCATTCTGATGTACTTATGAAACCGAGAACACTATTAATAAAGAAAAAGAAAATTACCAAACTTATCAAAGTAATAAAAGTATTAAATATCGAGCCAAAGAAGGTATTAAAACACCACTTTAGAGAGTTCTGCATTATTAGGCACCTATCCTTGTTACTCTACGATTAAATATGTTCATAACTATAGATATTATTAAGCTTAATGATAGATAGGTTAACAATATTAGGAAAAATACCGGTAAAGCATGTCCAGAATTATTCATTATAGTTCTGGATACCATGAAAAGTTCTGGGTATGCAATAACTACAGATAGACTAGAGTTTTTTGTTAAATTTAGATATTGATTTGTTAAAGGGGGTATAATTGACCTTAAGGCCTGAGGAAGGATAATTAAAGTCATTGTTTGATAGTTACTTAGTCCTATAGCTTGTGCAGCTTCCGTTTGACCTTTTGGTAAAGATTGAATACTTCCTCTAACAATTTCTGTAATAAAAGTCCCTGTATACATGACTAAGGCAAATAATATTGCTCCGAATTCAGGTGTGAATTCAAATCCACCAGATTGTAAATATGTTCCTTTGTCATTTTGGTAGAGATTAGGAAGATCAATAGCATATGGTTTTTGTAAGATGAAGTAACTGATTAGCACAATTATAAAAAATATTATTATTCCTGCTATATTGCCGCTTAATTTGTAGTTATAAATTTTATATATTTTCCCATGGATATCTTCACGTTTGTTTATATAAAAACTTATGAATAAAGATGTAATCAAGCTAATCACTACGATTGTGATCCATAAATTTCCATAACCATTTTCAACTGAAGAAGCGTATGGTAATAATATGCCTCGGTTAGATATAACGACGGTATCACTAAAAGTGATAGCTTCGGATATTCTTGGTAATTGAAGGAAAACTATTTGCCAAAAAATAATTTGGATTAGTAAGGGGGTGTTTCTCAAAATCTCTACGTATAAGTAAGATAATGTAGAGAAAAATATATTTTTGGAAAGTCTCGCTACACCCATAATGGTACCTAGGATTGTCGCAAGAATTATTCCAACAATACACATTCTGATGGTATTAACGACACCAGTAAAATAAGCAAACCATCGACTGTCGTTACTACTGTAATCAACTAAAAAAGTATGGCTAATACCAAATCCAGCCCTGCTTACAAAATGACTCAGGGTTATATCTAATTGTAGGGCTTTGGAAATTAGGTAGTACACAAAAAGGCCAACAAATATTAAGAAAACAAACTGTACTATCAGATTTCTAAATTTTTGCGACCTACTTAATACGTATAATTTATCAACAATGGAATTCATGATTAATAATACCATTAAAATTCATATGCCGGGCTATTACAGCCCGGCATATTGTTTCATATATTATCTCATCTATCTAAATGGAGGTGCGTAAATTAATCCACCATCTGTCCATTGTGCATTTAGTGAACCACTTCTAGTTAAACCTAGTGGTGTTAGATGTCGTTCATAAATTTCACCATAGTTACCAACAGCTTTAATTGCATGTTGTATGAATGTTGCATCTACTCCAAATTGGAAATCTGCAACTTCACCACCAGCAAATGGAACACCAAGTAGTCTTGCCATTCCTGGATCTGTTGGATTTGCTGCCATCGCAGCAACATTAGCGCTTGTAATACCGCTTTCCTCAGCTTGAATAAGTCCAAATACTACCCATTGAACTACATCATAAAATTGGCTGTCATTATCTCTGGTCAATGGTCCTAATGGTTCTTTTGAAAGTGTTTCAGCCAAAACTGTTAACGATTCTGGTCCACCAGCTGTAGCAGGGAATTCTGCTCTTTTTGATGCTAATCCAGATTTATCAGTTGTCCAGCCATCACAACGTTTTTCTTCAAAAGCAGCCTGTAAAGGATCATTTGTTTCAAAAGTTAATGGAGTGTAATCTAGCCCAGCTGAAGTAAATCTATCATCAAGGTTTAATTCAGTTGTTGTTCCTTGTAATACACAAACCGTAGCACCTTCCATATCTTCTATGGTTTGGTATCCACTGTCTGCATATACCATCATTCCTTGACCGTCATAGAATGTTGTAGCAGTAAAATCATTTGCTAGGTCACGATCTCTACTTGCTGTCCAAGTAGTATTTCTGATCAATAAATCAATTTCACCAGCACCGAGTGCTTCAAAACGAGCAGAAGCAGTTAAAGGCACATATTCTACTTTGCTAGCATCACCTAAGATTGCTGCTGCAACAGCCTTACAGTAATCAACATCAAATCCTTCAAATGTTCCTGCTGCTGTTAATACCCCGAAACCTGTCAGGTTGTCATTAACACCACATTTGAGTGTTCCTCGATTTAACACTGTTTCTAATGTGGAAGGTTTTTCAACCTCAACTTCTTTAATAACTTCTACTGTCTCTGTAATAGTTTCAGTGTCTGATCCACACGCTGAAAATAATCCTATAGACATTACAGATAACAATACAAGAATAAAACGAAAATTTTTCATAAGGTTCTCCTTGGAAAAATATAACTTGTAGCCCCACCGAATTCACACATAAATATAATAACAGAATTTCAACAAATTGTTAATATTACGTAATACGTATTTTTATTAACTATTTAGTTCTAATAACGTAGTAATTGCATTATATATATAAATAATACTATCAATTAAAGGCATATCTAGTTCAATATATTCTTCTGTTTGGTCGATCTCTCCTAAACTCTCAGGAGCTGGAATTGTTTTTAATATAATTTCGTTTATATCGCCATTTGGTAGTACAACTACACAGCCATATTTATCTGAGAATTCTTTGGGAACAGGGATTTCAATTGCTTGAATAGTATTCATATTTAAAAAACCTGGAAACGGACGAATTTGTGTCGCCAACTCTTTCAGAATCTCTTGCAATGATTCTTTTGATTTTTCTAACGAAGAATTTGCAAGTAATAAAAAATTAGATTTATCAGAAAATAAACTGTTCATGATATATTATTCTAGCAGAATTGACACTTATATACATGACATATATATTTATTGTCTAGCGTAGAAACAGACGGGCGACTGGCCTGAAGTTTCTCTCGGTGGCTACGTAGCTCAGCGGCAGAGCGGGCGCTTCATAAGCGCTAGGTCGTTGGTTCGAATCCATCCGTAGCCACCATAGAGTTGAATCCGTTTAGGTGCAATGGTGTATAATTGGCATCTACGAGCCGAAGTGGCGGAACGGTAGACGCGCTACGTTCAGGGCGTAGTGTCCTTATGGGCGTGGGAGTTCAAATCTCCCCTTCGGCATTGAGCGTGAGCTTACTGTGCGCTTGTAGCTCAGTGGATAGAGCGCGGTCTTGCGGAGGCTGAGGTCGAGGGTTCGAATCCCTCCAAGCGCGGATTAGTATTAAAAAAGAGGGCGATTAGCTCAGTTGGTTAGAGCACTTGTTTTACACACAAGGGGTCATAAGTTCGAGTCTTATATCGCCCACCACTCTTTTATCGTAATGAAATGATTATTTTGTTTACTTCAATTCTATAATTTGAATTTTCATATTCTCTTTTACTAATAATCCACCGCGTGATTTGATAGAGGTAGAAGCAATCTTGGTCCCATCAGGAGACCAAGAAGGATCGCTTTCACTGAAATTGCTTGTATTTGTAATATTTTTTTGATTTGATCCGTCAATGTCCATGATATATATTTCACCAAGATCATTTCTATCCGCCACATAATAAGCTATTTTTGTCCCGTCAGGAGACCAAGAGGGTTCCATATCATAACTTGGAGTATTCGTTATATTAGTCTGATTAGTCCCGTCAGCATCCATGGTATAGACTTGAGGATTTCCATCTCTCCAGCTAGTGAATGCAATTTTAGTTCCATCATGAGACCATGTAGGGTAGTTATCTGGATTAACATGAGTTGTTAGACGAGTTTGGTTCGTACCATCAGCATTGATGGTATAGATGTCAAAATTTCTGTCTCTATTTGAGGCAAATAAAATTTTTGTCCCATCAGGTGACAAGCTAGGTTTATGATCGTGGAAATCGTTATTAGTCACACGTATCTGATTTGAACCATCAGCATTCATGGTATAGATTTCATAATTTCCGTCTCTATTTGACGCAAATACAATTTTTGTTCCGTCTGGCGACCAGCTTGGTTGATAATTTTGTGCATTATTGTCAGTAAGACGTATCTCATTTGTTCCATCGGAGTTCATGACAAAGATTTGTGTATGTATTATTCCATTTATAAAATGTTCATCTCTATCAGAAACAAACACTATTTCAGTACCATCAGGGGACCATACAGGGTTGCTATTAGGATGTTGTTCATTCAGCCATATTTTGTCATCACTAGTTAAGTTTGTTTTGGCAGCTGATTGTATTTCATTGTCTGCTGTTTCAAGACAAGATATTTCCGATCTTAATAGAAGGGCAACAACTTCATCAGTATAAAAAGCACAATTAACCTTTGCATCAGAAGCTGTATCTGCAGCTGATTGTATTTCATTGTCTGCAGACCAATTCAAATAACCCCAAAAAAGTAAGCATACACTAGAACCTATAAGCAACCAAGTCCAACCATTCTCCATAAGAAAAGGTGCAGGATTATGCATGGTGTTATTTGGTTGTGTATATCTGAAATACAACTCTGCTTTACCTGATTTAGGGAAAATAGTGTGTATAGGCGGTAGGTATAATCCTACCCTCCAACCTAAGATTGTTGCACCTTTAGGCATGTACCATACAGACATAAACATAGCTAAAAATATTAAACTCGCAATAGCATGACCTAATCTATCCATCAAACTTACTTCTGCTCCAAAACCCACCCAAGCCCATGCTACCCATAGGTTTCCAAGAGCATATATAAAAATCCATACAAGTATTGCAAATCGTTTCGCAAAGGCATCTTGTTTACGATCATATTTAAGTTCTTCAGGGGTAGGTTCGTATTTAGGAAGTTTTTTAGTGATTTTTATTGGGGGTTTATTTGGGTTTTTCTTATATTCAGATATTAATTCTTCGGTTGCTTGTTTTGTTGCTGAATCAACTTCGAATTCAGGTGTAGGTGTAATCTTAAGCCCCAGCCTAGTAAGAATGAAAGGTGGTAGTAGCCATTGAAGAAGCAAAATAACTAAGCGTGGACGTTCTTCTTCTAGTTTTTTTCGATTATTTTCCAGTTCTTCTGGACTTAGTCGATCATTTTTCATAATGAGGGAAGTATATCACAACGAAAACAAGTGTATTTGTACTGCAGTTTGTACTGCAATGTAGGTTAATAATAATTAACAATCCTTTACAAACTCATATATAAAATTGAATACGTTTGAATATAGGGGCTTGATGTTTTACACACAAGGAGTCAAATGTTCGAGTCCTTTATCGCCCACCACTCTTTTATCATAATGGAATGATTATTTTGTTTACTTCAATTCTATAATTTGAATTTTCATTTCTTCTCCGATAGAGGTTAGAGCAATCTTGGTCCCGTCAGGAGACCAAGAAGGATCGCTTTCATCGAAATTGCTTGTATTTGTAATATTTTTTTGATTTGATCCGTCAATCTCCATAATATATATTTCACCGTTATAATCTCTATCAGATGAAAAAGCTATTTTTGTTCCATCAGGGGACCAAGAGGGCATCATATCACCTATATGCCAAGGGTGAACTCTTTCATCAGAGCCTTCATTATTCGTAAGATGAATTAGGTTGTTTCCATCAATATTCATTGTATAGATATCACTAACTTCTTTATAACTAGAGTATGCAGAAAAAACTATTTTTGTTCCATCAGGTGACCAAGATGGATATCCTTCTTCTGATTCGTAGCTATTTATAATAGTGTTTTCATTTGATCCGTCACTATCCATTATATAGATTCCTCCGATAGGATAAGCTGGATTGTAGTCATATCTGTCTGATGCAAACACTATTTCTGTTCCATCAGGTGACAAGCTAGGTTCATAATCATGGAAATCATTATTAGTAAGACGTATCTGATTTGATCCATCAGAATTCATAATATATATTTCTGCAGGGAAATAATCATCTATTGCTCGATTAGGGTCGTCTCTATTTGATAAAAACACTATTTTTGTTCCGTCTGGCGACCAGCTTGGTTGATAATTTTGTGCATCATTATCAGTGAGAGGTATCTCATTTGTTCCATCGGAGTTCATGACAAAGATTTGTGATTGTCCATCTCTATTTGATACAAAGGCAATGTTATTACCATCTGGTGACCATTTAGGGCTGCTATTAGGATGTTCATCATTCAGCCATATTTTGTCATCACTAGTTAAGTTTGTTTTGGCAGATGATTGTATTTCATCGTCATCAGTCCCACCACCACATGCAATCAGTGCCATGGTTAATGTAGTTATAAGAACTAATTTATACATGGGGCACCTCGTTTTGGGAGGATTATATCACACGCACACGAGGGCAAGTACACCAACCCACAAGGGGTCAAAGGTTCGAGTCCTTTATCGCCCACCATCTCTTTTTTCCGATACAGATTATTTCACATGTATACAAGGGGAAAGTTTATTACTTATTTTACATCAAGACTAAAACCGCTAAAAAGTTTTTTTAACAAACTAGAATCTCCTTTACTTTTGTATTGAGATCGCAGGTAGTTTTGACATCCTTTTGGCTAATTTAGAAACTGATCTTTCAAAAAACCAAGCTAACCCTGTATGTATATCGTCATTAAATGGTTTTATCCATTTATCGTCAAGGTATCCGGGTCCAAAATATGCTCCAAGAATAGAACCTGAGGTAGCTCCAAAACTATCAGTATCAGCACCTTGACTCACTTGAATACAAATTCCATGACCTACATCTTTAGCAAACTTCAAAGTATTAATCAACATACCTATCTCTTGATAAATTCTACAGTGGCCGTATTCTCCATATTTGTCACTTATTTTATCGTATGCTTCTTCCCAAGAATCAGAATCTTTTACATCCTTAAAACAAACTGAAACTATTTCGTAAAAACGACTCTTTTGAGGGACAAACTTAAGAGCTGTTTCTATAATTTCATCTCTGTCTTCCATGATTTGAGCACATGAAATAGCTGCTGCAATAAACATAGTTCCATAGACACCAGTTCGATTATGGGTAAAGCTCGCATCTCTGTAAGCTAGTTCAGAAGCCATCGCAGGGTTACCAGGATACGCATATCCATAGGCATCTGCTCTAATTGCAGCTCCACATAATTCATCCCCAGGATTTAATATGTCGTTAAAAACATCAATTAAATCCTCAGGTTTATCAGTTGGCAAAATATTTTCAGAGCCATTAGGGCCTTTTGCAAGAAAAGCAGATCTATCCCTTCCATCAATTTTTAGCTCTATTCCCGACTTTAGTAGCTTGGTATTTTCAGGCCCAAAAGTTGTACCAATTGGTAAATGCTTTATCCAAAGTTCTTTCATATTTTCATGAGTAAAATCTGCACCAAATTTTTCTAAAATCAACATACCCATAATTGTGTAATTAATATCGTCATCTGGAGCGACATAATTTATAAATTCTCTAGCTGTTTCAGGAAAAGATGTATGAACCTTAGGAAGAACATTTTCTATATCTTTTGATATATAGTCTGACATAGGCCATTCATTTATTTCTTCTAAAGCCTTTCTAATTTCATGACCAGTAAACTTTTGCTCTAATGGCTTACCTAAAATGCATCCACATAAAGATGCTATAAAAGCTGCTTCTACTCGCTTTGAGCTATCTTCGTAATCAATTTCTGTAATTTGCCCTTTTGGTCTTGATGGATCCATTTCATTCAAAATATCATTTATAGAGCTTGGTTCTACATAAGACCAATCTTTTCTAATTTTTAGGTTTAATAAGTTTTTAGTAAACTTTACAAACTCGTCATAGCTATCAGGAAGGTTATCAAGCTCATCTTGTAAGCCTTCAATATCATACCCTTGCTCTCCTTTATTAAGAACGACACCATGAAGCCTTTCTCTCAATGTATCTAGTCTAATCAACATAATAAAACTCCTTATCTCGCTGTATATCCACCACTCTTTTTTAGGTTCAGATATGCTCTATTTAGATTGTTGATGAAATATTTTCTAAAGGTAATTTATTAATATCTGGAATTAGTGCATCTTTTTTAGCAAATCCCACTGCAAGTAATAAAAAAGGCTTTTCATTTTTGGGTCTTTTAAATATTTTGTTCATAAATGCCATTGGACTTGGAGTATGAGTAAGAGTAGAAAGGCCAACGAGATGTAATGCTGTTATTAAAATTCCTGTTGCTATACCCACTGATTCTTTAGCATAATAATGTTTTACTTTTGAACCATCATCTAAAACGCCGTAACTTTTAGCAAAAATTCCTATTATGTATGGTGCAATTTCTAAAAAAGGTTTGTTTGCATCGGTTCCTAACGGCTCAAGAGCTCTCAACCATTCTTCGGGTGCTTTTGTTTCATAAAAACTTTTTTCTTCCTTTTCTGCTTCTCTTCTAAGAATTTTTCTTACTTCATTTTTAGTAGATATTGCAAAATGCCAAGGTTGCATATTTGCTCCACTAGGACTGGTCCCTGCAGTTTTTATACAATTTTCAATGATCGATTTGGGAAAACTTTTATCTGAGAAATCTCTTATAGTTTTTCTTTGTTTCAAATTTTCATAAAATTCTTTAGACTTTAATTCCATATTGTCAAAATCTATATTTGGATTTCCTTTATACTCAATAAATTTCTCCGGCATTTTATTCCTCTTATTAATCAATATTTACACACTCAGTTTTTTCGGGATTATATCATAACGAAAACAAAAGTATTTGTACTGCAGTTTGTAGAAAAAGTGGTTGGGATTTATTAGAATAAACTCAAATTTAACAAACTAGCGTTGCAGGGGCAACTCGAGATTTTTTCGATTAATGCAATAACATATGAATCAGAGAATGAAAAATACAAATCTTTCTTTTGTTGTAATGGCCGATCCTCAATTTGGTATGTATGCAGATATAACCAAAAACCGTATTCAAAGAGGTATAGATATCGGATATACGAACCCCGTCTTAGAAGGGTTTGCAAAAGAAACCTCTCTTTTTACCGAAGCTATCGAGACTTCCAACAAAATTAACCCTGACTTTGTTGTAGTTTGTGGGGACATGGTCCATAATTCCGATTCCGAGGAACAGTTTCGGGAGTTGATAAGAATTTCACGACTCCTAAATCAGGACATCAAACTTTACTGGGTAGCTGGGAATCATGATGTTGGTAATAAACCAACACAAGCAAGTCTAGATAAATATAAGAAACAATTTGGAGAATATAATTATTCATTTCAAGAAAAAAACTGCTACTTTATAGTTCTTAACAGTTGTATTTGCTGTGATCCAGGGCTAGTTCCAGATGAATGGAATACCCTGATTTCCTTTCTTGAGAATGAACTTCGTATAGCTGCATCTACACCCCTAAGACACAAGATTATATTCATGCACCACCCTTTATTTCTAAACGACCCAAATGAAGGTGATAGTTACCAGGTTATTCCCTTAGAGAGGCGAGCAAAAATAATCGATTTAATTACTGACTATGATGTGGATGTTGTTTTCACAGGTCATCTTCATAAGAATAATTACCAAAAAGTGGGAATCACTGAACTAGTATCCACCGGACCTGTTGGGTTTCCACTTGGAGACGACCCATCTGGAATTAGACATGTGGAAGTAACTGAAAATTCTCTGACTCATAAATATTTAACCCTACACATCACTTAGATTTTTGAAATCACCTGTATTATGAAGCCGTGATTGGTATTAAATCATACATCATCCACATCATGTACCCATTTGATGATTCATAATGGGGATTATCAGGCTCTAAGTCCATTTCAAAATCTAAGGCAAAATTCGACGTAAATACTTGTGGGTTTATTTTAAATGGAAGATCAATATCTGAGTCTGCAGGGAAAGTAATTTCGAGATCGTTTAATGTTGTCACAGTTACTGCTGCCATAGTTCTAATAGAGTCTATTCCTTTATTACCTTTGAATATAATCCATTCAGGTGTAGGATTTGAAGGAGGGAGACTATAGTATATTTTAGGTTCATATATTTCTCCTTTTAAATTAGCATCAAGAGTAGCCATCATGTCCGATCCTATGTTTATTGTAGCTGGTTTTCCAACAACCATTGGGTTAGTGTTAGTTCGTCCATAAGTTGGGTCAGGTTTTTCTGGATTGTTAGGTATATCTTTATTTTCTGGTTTAGGTTTGGCGACAGGCTTATCTAGTTTAGCTTCAATTGCATTCAGTTTGTTATTTTGTTCTTGCAAAGTACTATTTTGGTCTTCTATCTTTTTATCTAAGGAATCTAATTGGTTATCTAAGTCACTTAATTGGCTGTCTAGGGCACCTAATTGTGTTTCAATTCCAGACAAATCGACAGGTTCAGCAGATTCAGTTGTTGATAATCCAAGTTGACTACATGCTGATAATGTCATTAATACTACTACTGGAACAATTAACTTCTTCATTTTTCACCTCTTTCAGAAAGAGATTGTATCACAGTGTGTCATTACTATGAATACAAGAAGGCTTTAGTGGGGAGATGGTTGCACAACTCCCCACTAATATACATCAATCGTTTCTGTTGGTAATCTCTACCATTACACCACTTTTGATAATTTGTTTGAATAGTGTACAACAATCAAAAGATTTTGCAAGTATATTTCAAAAATTTTAGTTGGAATGATTTAATAGTGTAACGTTACCATAAAAAAGGATTACTCTGTTCCTATGGAGTCCTTATAATGTTACTTGTTGATTTCCTACGAAATAATTTAAAAAATACTATAATATTTACAATCAATAAATAGAAATCTATGATTGTACTCATTTTAGAAGGAAGGACATATGAGAATTGGTGTGGATCTTGGTGGAACCAAAATTGAAGCGATTGTTCTATCTGACTCAGGTCACGAGTTATATAGGGAGAGGATTTTAACCCCAAAAAATAACTATCCTGCAACACTTCGAGCAATTGAATTGCTGGTTTCCAAAGCAGAAACTGATGTTGGAGTCGTGGATTCCATAGGGGTAGGTATACCTGGCACGTTATCTTCTGTGACACATAAGGTTAAGAATGCCAATTCTACATGGCTCAATGACAAAATGTTAGATGAGGATTTGCAACGAATTTTAGGAAGACCAGTTCGAATAGCAAATGATGCAAATTGCCTTGCTGTTTCTGAATCGATTGATGGAGCTGGTGCAGGATTCAAGGTAGTCTTTGCGGTAATTATTGGTACCGGTTGTGGCGGGGGTATTGCCATCGATGGCAAAGCACATATTGGGTGCAATGGAGTGGCTGGAGAATGGGGCCACAACCCTTTACCATGGCCAAATGATGAGGATATTCATTACCAAGAAAAGTTCCCCTGCTACTGTAGTCGAACTGGCTGCGTAGAAACTTTCTTATCTGGGCCAGGATTCGCTAGAGATTATGAGTTTTACACAGGGCACGTACTTGAAGCTTATCAAGTTGTTGAATTGGCTGAAAAAGGTGAACCGAATGCTGAGTTATGTCTTTTGAGGTACGAACAAAGGCTCGGAAAAGCATTGGCTGGTCTAATTAATACATTGGATCCGGATGTAATAGTATTGGGCGGCGGCATGTCTAATATTGATCGGCTTTATTCTGATCTCAAACCATTAATGTCTAACTGGGTGTTTGGGAAAGAGTGTGCAACAGAAGTTCGCCAAGCTAAGTATGGGGATTCAAGTGGAGTACGAGGTGCCGCTTGGCTTTGGTAATGATTAACAATATCGTTATTTATCAGACATTTGTATAGAAAGGATAAATATGGACAACCCGGACTTCACATCATTAACACCCCAATATAAATTTGCTGATACCTTGGAAGAGCAGAAAGTGCAGTTGAATGATAATCCATTGTTGCAAAGGATGCTAAAAGCACGTCTAGATATGAGTGCTGATCCTTATCGACCAATCTTTCATTATGTTAATCCTGAAAATACACTAAACGATCCAAATGGATTGTGTTATTGGCAAGGTCGCTGGCATTTGTTTTACCAAGCTTATCCACCAGAAGATCCTAGGCAACATTGGGGGCATGCTGTGAGTGAAGACTTGATACACTGGGAAGATCTACCATATGCAATATACCCCAATCCTGAAGGCCGCTGTTTTTCTGGATCCACGTTAGTAGAGGAAGATCGAGTTATAGCTATGTATCACGGTACAGAGGTTGGAAATATAGTTGCAGTTTCTACAGATCCTTTACTTTTGAATTGGGAAAAATTGACTGGGAAAGCTGTGATACCTGTTCTTGAACAGGATGAATCTCCTCAGGAATATACCGTGTTTGACCCCTGTATTTGGAGTAAAGGTGGAAAATATTATTCATTATCTGGTGGTACATTACAAACAAAGCCACAAGGAATCAGAAGAGCTGCTGACTTTCTTTTCAGATCAAATGATCTGATTCACTGGGAATTTTTGCATCCTTTTACCGAGGGAGATTTGTTTACATTAGTTGGAGATGATGGTGCGTGCCCATATTTTTGGCCTATTGGAGATAAACATATACTTCTTTTCTACAGTCATATGAGTGGAGGACAGTACCTTTTGGGGGACTACGACCTAGAACGTGATAAATTCTCAGTATTCTCTGGCGGTTTATTCAATTTCGGAGCATCTACACCTTCTGGTGTTCATGCCCCATCTGCTACACCTGATGGTTTAGGAGGTGTGGTGACCATATTTAATATGAACCCTGGTATGGACACAAAGGGATGGAATCAGATCATGACTTTACCAAGACTCCTTACATTGGAAAACGATTCTGTGTTAAAGATCAAACCTGCTGGGGATATTGAATCTTTACGATATGGTCACAAACATCTAGGAGATACAGTGCTACCCCCTAATGAAGAGGTAGTTCTCGATGGAATAGAGGGTAATACAATGGAGATAATTGCCGAGATAGACGCAAAAGCTTCTCCTATGGTTGAGTTGAATGTACTTAGGTCAAAAAATAGAGAAGAATACACGCGGATAGCATTTTTTAAGGATAGAGGATTTAAAATTACCGATTGGGGTGATAAAACCGGAGCTCTATTACAATCTGCTAATAGGGTAGTTTCCCCTTACGGCACAGCACGTCCTGCTGTGGAACGAGCGAGTGTTTTATCGATAGATTCGTCCTATTCCTCTATACTGCCAGATGCATTATCAAGAGCTCCCGAAACTACTACGATAACTCTAGGTCATAACGAACCTCTTCAACTTAGAATATTCATAGATAGAAGCGTTGTTGAAGTTTTTGTGAATGACAAAGCTTGTGTTGCTGTAAGAGTATATCCGGGATTGGCTGATAGCTTAGGAATTTCCCTGCGCGCACAGGGCTCCGAAGCAAGATTACTTTCATTAGATGCTTGGAATATGGGAAACATCTATGAATAGAGGAATCGGCATAACAGAAATTATAATATCTTTAGCAGAATAAACCGTCAGTATTACACATTCCGTATCCTATTAATGAAGCATAGCCAACTAATATAATTAACACAACTCCCCATATAATTTGATGCTTTGTATTCATAATTAACCTCCCATATGCCGAATTTCATATGTAAACTTCTACACTATGTTGAGATTATATCATAGCGTAGTTGGTTAAATAAAAAGAGCCACTTTAACATGGTTTTCTTTTCGGTGTTGGTTCTGCAAATTTGATGTGAAATCACTTATCTCATATACCTTACTAGATCTATTATAAAAGGAAGTTATCTCTCGCTCATATCTCCATCTCTAGTATAAGGATTGTTTGCTTCTTCTTTCTCTTTACGAGATATTCGTGCCGGTAACCAAAGATACATTAAATACACGAGGATAAGAGGTAGAAGGACCCCAAAGACAATACCACTTAATATTTTTATCGGTAATAAAACCCCTAAAATGGATATTACTATTAAAGCCATTAGCAATTTATTGATATATGAATCAGACATAATGCCACGATTGTACCACAGTACTTATCAAATCATTAGATAAACCTACAAATATATATGGAAGTGGTAATGGTCCACATCCTCTTTGTATTTTAATTATCCAACAAAAGTTTATTTATTGCGAGCATCATTGAATTGTTTGTTAAGTTTTTCTCCCATTTCAACCCAAGCCGAGTCTGGCGTATTAGATAGTGTCTCGGGGTTACTAATGAATCCTTGCAATACACTATTATCTTCCATATTAAGTGCCGTTTGAATTTCTTCACGTGATTGACCTGACGTGATAAGAGGGTTGTGAATTAAGGCAACAGACATAAGATCATGTGCAGACCAGTATCCTGCTTGGGTATTAGGAGGCCCCATGCTAGTATTAGCAATCCCAGAATGCCAAAGACCCATAGCATGTCCAAATTCATGCGTTAATGTGTGTCTGGATCCATAAGGCTGATCAGATATCCTAATGAAACCCCACCCTGTCGCAAGATTACCAGAACCCCACTGATCTGAAAATGAACCCGATGGACCTGAGGTATTGCAATACTGGTCAGCAGTCTCATTTATGAGCTCAGTACAGGAAAGTAAATGTATAGGCAACGTGACTTCTGAAATATCATTTGCCCAAGCTATATCTAAATCTGGAGCTACGACTGCTAGGACTTCTATATAATCACGAATTGTTTCATAGTCTTCAGATTTGACGTCTCCAAAAAGACCAACTCTTAAAGTACTTGGGGGCTTTCTAACAAAATTACCTTCAATATTATTTACACGGACTTTTTGATAATTGTCATCATAGTTACTCTGCGCTGTAGCTAAGAA
>Ga0114932_10000121_pt1 | contig 88598 bp, 67 predicted proteins | sample 2SBtaG_2_FD_87286 | JGI IMG/M metagenome (GOLD analysis project Ga0114932, IMG submission 87286) | Deep subsurface microbial communities from Kolumbo volcano to uncover new lineages of life (NeLLi) - 2SBTROV12_ACTIVE470 metaG | ecosystem: Environmental > Aquatic > Marine > Volcanic ...
AAGGAGTAGTTCGCCATCAGCCCGCGAAGGTCCTCGCGCAGCACGAAGGCCCGTTGGTAGCGGTGCCTCGGGTTCAGCGAGAGCGCGCGGTAGAGCACCTTGTCCAGACCGGGCATGCGCTGCTTCACGTCTTCCAGGGCCTGGGACACCTCGGCGCGCCGGATGCGGTGGATGGTCTGGAGGTTGGACTCCGCGCGGAAGAGCGGCTTCAGCGTGAGCAGCTCGTAGAGGATGCTGCCGAGCGCGAAGACGTCGGAGGCCGGGCTGAGCTTCTGATCCGGGTGCGTCTGCTCAGGAGACAGGTACTCCATGCGCGTGGGCACGGGGCCCGCCACGCCGCCATGGGGCAACGAGGTGGGGGAGCGCGTGAGCGCGTAGCCGCCGACCAGCACCTTCGCCTTGTTGGTCACCACCAGGTGTTCGGGCGACAGGCCGAGGTGCAGCACGTTCTTGGCGCCAGTGCCCCGGCCGGGACGACCATGAAGCGCCTCGAGGCCGTTGCAGACCTGCGTGGCGAGGTGCAGGAACACGTTCTGGGGCAGCGGCTGGCCTTGTTGGCGGCACCAGGACAAGATGCGGTCGATGTGCACGCCGTCCACGTCGGCCTGCACGATCAGCCGCTCGTCCTCGATCGAGACCCAGTCCAGGACCTGCACCAGGTACGGGTGGCGCACACCCAGAAGGTCCTTCACACGGGCTTCCACGCTCGCGAGCCGTCCGCGGTCGCGGAGGATGTACGGCAGGATGCGCCGCACCACCACCGGCTCCTCACCCGCCTCCGTGCGGCGCGTGCCCGAGTAGGTCTCGGCGATACCACCCGCTCCGAGCTTGCGCTGGAGTGTCAGGTTGCCGAGAGTCCTCGGAAGCAGGAACATGCAGTCCTCGTGCGAGCGGCCGCGGAAGCACGGGAGGGTAGCAAGGGCCTCGGTCCTGGTCAACTGGCGGCCGCACCGCTCGGACCGGGGCTTGCCGGCGCCGATCGCGCTTGCCAGGATAGGCACGGCATCCATGGGTTTCTGGGACTCCATCAAGAAGGCCACCGAAGGGCTGCTGGACCGCATCGACGCGGTAGACGCGGAAGTCCGCTCGGATCCCAGGTCCGAAGCGCGCCGCATGGCCCGCGAGCGCCTCGCGGAGGACGACAGCGACGCGCCCACCTGGGCCGAGCCCGAGCCGGCGACCGACGAGCTGCAGCTCCTCGACGACGAGCTCCTCGAGCTGGACGACGACGCCGACGAGCCGCACCAGGACCCCGCCGCCGGGTCGGGCGCCATCCTCGAGGCGGAGCTCGGCCCCCCTCCCGACGACACCTGGCGTGGGCAGGCGGTGGTCGCCCCCGCGGCGCAGCAGGCGCCCATGGAGCCGCTCGACAGCGCCGAGCCGTCCGTGGCATCGACCGATGAGGTCGCGCCCTCGACGGTGGACGAACCGCCGGATGACGTCACGGCCCACGAGCGTGCCGACCCGCCGGACCCAACGCTGCTGGACCTGGCGGATCGCCCCGACGAGCCCCTGGTATCGAGCACGATGGACACCCTGCCCCTCGCCCCCCCGACCGAACCGTCGGCCGCGGCCCTCGCGGGGCGGGAACCGGTCGAGGAGCGGGAGCCGCTCCCGGAGCCGGAGTCGAGCGACGACCTCGAGGCCCCCGACGTCGCCCTCACGCCCGGTGTCGTCTACGTAGCGGAGACGGCGGCCCAGCTCTCCGACCTGCCCACCGAGCTCCCGGCCGACGTCGACGACGAGCTGGTGGTCGAGGACGACGAGCTGCTCGAGCCCCAGCCCGAAGCGCCGGCTGAGCTCCCGGACGCCACGGGAGACCTGGACGAGGACGTCGTAGGCCAGGCCGAGGACGTGGCCGACCCCCTGTCGGACGACGTCGACGAGACCGTCGTGCGGGTCCGGCCGGCCGGGGACGAGCACGACGACCTGACCGCGGTGGTGGAGCCCGTGGACCGGGAGATCACGGCGTCGGGCAACGAGGAGACCACGGACTCGGGCACCGTGGAGGTGGAGCTCACCGAAGCCGTGGAGCGCATCGACGAGCCCGAGCTCGACGGCCCCCGCTACCGCAACAGCCTCGACGTGGACGACGACGAGGTGGTGCGTGTGCTTCGGGTCGAGAACTACCCGCACCTGGGCGACGTGCCCGACACCTTGCTCTACGAGCTGTCGAGGACCGAAGAAGATCTGATGCGCCGGGCGTCCTTCGTGGGCTCGGCCTTCTCGGACCTCATGCACCGTGTGGTGCCGGGCGCGGATCTGTGGCAAGCGGCCATCTGGGTGACGGGAATGCACCACGACCCGATGGTGCTCGAGGGCATGCGACGGGTCGACGACGAGTCCACCGATGCGTCGGCCCGTTGGCTCGGCTGGTCGGTGTGGCCCTACGCGAGCGAGCTGCTGGGTGCCTCGGAGGGGCTGAGCGACCCGGCCCAGATCCGGCTGGCCATCGAGGCCCTCGAGGTCGCGGTCAGGACCCGCGACGAGGTCATCGCGTCCGGGCCCGACTCCATGGGTGTCGAGAGCGTGCGCTACCCGGTGGAAGCACAGGGCATCTTCAAGCGTCCCGGCTTCCGGTGGTTGCACTCCTAGTCCTCTCCTGCGCCGCGACGTTCCGCGGCGTCGTCGACACGGGTCCTCCCGTGCGGCTGCTCGCCCCGGCCGGGCCGTCGGTCCGCCTGGTGCTCGAGGGCGACCACACCGCACTCGGCCGTCTCGATGGATTCTCTGTGGACGCCAGCGGTCCGAGGCTCTTGGGACGGATCTGGGTGAGGAACTGGACGGTCGTGGCCGCCGAGGATGGCAGCGCACCCTACGTGGGGCCGCTCCGTGTGACCGGGCAGAAGCTGATGGTCGAGGATGCCGGGAGCGGCCAGATCGTCGAGGTGGTGGGCGCGGAAGGACTGGCCGCCCACGCGGATCTGCGGGTGCTGGTGGTCGGCTACGTCGTCGCGCCGCAGGTGGTCCAGGTGATGCGGTGGGAGCTCCTCGAGGCCAGGTGACAAGCCCGCAAACACGGTGAGCGCGCGCGTGGACACGGCATAGGGGCCCTCCACCTGGAGGTGCCCATGTCCCGCCCCCTCGCCCTGCTCAGCGTCTCGGACAAGACCGGCATCGGCGAGCTCGCCGCAGGCCTGCACGAGCTCGGCTACGAGATCCTCTCCACCGGTGGTACGTCCAAGGCCATCCACGCCGCCGGGGTGCCCGTCACCAAGGTCTCGGACTTCACGGGCGCGCCGGAGATCTTCGGCGGTCGTGTGAAGACCCTGCACCCCAAGGTGCACGGGGGCATCCTCGGCATGCGGGACCGGGACGGGACGGAGGCCGACGAGCGGGGCATCCGATGGATCGATCTGGTCGCGGTGAACCTGTACCCCTTCGAGGCCACCGTGAAGGCCGGTGCCGACGTGGCGACGGCGATGGAGAAGGTGGACATCGGCGGGCCCTGCATGGTGCGCGCCGCTGCCAAGAACCACGCCGACGTGGTGGTGGTGACCGATCCCGCCGACTACGGCCCGGTGCTGGCTGGCCTGCGGGCGGGTTCGGTGGATGCCCAGGCCCGCACCCGGCTGGCGGTGAAGGCCTTCCGGCACACCGCCTGCTACGACGCCCTCATCTCGGGCTGGCTCGCCGACCAGGGCGGCTCCGGTGAGCCGGAGGAAGGCGCGCTGCCGGTCCGCAAGATCCAGGAGCTGCGCTACGGCGAGAACCCGCACCAGTCGGCGGGCTTCTACGCCGACCCGCTCGCCACCGGGCGCAACCTGGCGCGGGCCACCGTGCACCAGGGCAAGCCGCTCTCCTACAACAACCTCGCGGACCTCGACTCGGCCCTGCGTTGTGTCTTCGACTTCTCCGAGCCCGCCTGCGTCATCGTGAAGCACGGGAACCCGTGTGGCGCAGCGGTCCACGTCGACGGACTGTCCACCGCCTTCGAGCTCGCCCTCTCGGCGGACCCGGTCAGCGCGTTCGGCTCGATCGTCGTCTTCAACCGGAAGGTCGAGGTGGACGACGTGCGCACGATGCGCAAGAGCCGGCTCTTCATCGAGGTGGTGAGCGCGCCTGGGTTTTCGCCAGAGGCCCTGGACCTGCTTCAGCGTCGGGAGCGTCTCCGCGTGCTCGAGCTGCCGTCCGACTGGGCGCGGACGCGGCCTTCGGCGACCGACGCCAAGCGCGTCCAGGGGGGCTGGCTTCTGCAGGACTGGGACCTGGGCGCCGACATCGCATGGGACGTTCCCACCGAGCGGCAGCCGACCGACGACGAGGGCCGCGCGCTGCGCTTCGCCTGGATTGCGTGCCGGCACGTGCGGTCCAACGCCATCGTGCTCGCGCGTGAGGTGCCTGGAGGGGCCGTGTTGAACGGCGTCGGAGCGGGGCAGATGAGCCGCGTCGACTCCGTGGAGCTGGCGCTGAAGAAGGCCACCCGCGACGTGGAGGGGAGCGTGCTCGCGAGCGACGCGTTCTTCCCGTTCCCGGATGGGCCCAGGGCCGCGGCACGGGCGGGTGTGACGGCCATCATCCAGCCCGGCGGCAGCAAGAAGGACCCCGAGGTGGTCGCCGCGGTCAACGAGCACGGAGTCGCCATGGTGATGACCGGCGTGCGCCACTTCCGGCACTGAGCCGCGAGGCGGTGTCTCAGCCAGCCGTGCGCAGCCGCATGGCCTGGGCTTCTTGCGCTGCCGCGGCCTCGCCGTCACCGAGCGCCCTGAACGCGGCTGCGGCGACTTCGTGCAGCGCGCGCGTGCTCGCGCCGCTTGCGAGCGCCCTCTCCGCCGCGGTGATGGCACCACTCGGATCCCCCGTGACGAGGCGAGTGTGCGCGAGGAGCGTGAGCGTGGTCACGTCCCCGAGCACGCGAGCCTGCTCCTCGGCGAGGGCCAGGACCTGGTCGGGCTCCCCGTCCTCGAAGGTCAGCCAGTGGCCGATCAGCGGCCCTGCTGCCGCGGCGGCCGCGACCTCGAAGCGTCGGTGGTGGTCGCCCAGGGCGCTGGCCGCCCACGTGGACGCCTTGGCGGGAAGTCCGGCGGCCAGGGTGGCCTGCGCGGCGACATCGATGAGCTCGGGTCGCTGGCCGGCGTTGGCCCAGGTCTCCAGGAGCGCGAGCGCCGCATCCGGGTCGCCGCTGAGCATCAGCGCCTGGGCGCGCAGCTCGTCGGCTCGCCACCATCCGGCCATCACGGCGTCGAGCGCCTCCAGATCCGCCAACGCACCCGAGGCGTCCCTGCGGTCGAGATCGAGCTCGGCTCGCTCCGCGTGCACCGTCGCGGCCAGCGCCGGGGGCAGGTCGCTGTTCAGGGCCTCCGCCAGCGCGGCGTCTGCCTGGGACGGCCGGCCCGTCGCCCGGTAGAGACGCGCCTTCGCCCGCGCTGTGGCGAGCCCCGACGGCGCAGCGACGAGGAGCTCCTCCGCTGTCCGATAGTCACCGCGAAGCATGGCCGCGCGGGCCCGCTGGGCATCCGAGCCGGTGCTCCGGAGCGCGGTGTCCGCGCCCACGACATCGTGCAGCTCCAGCAGTGCCTCCACCCGTGCGGCGCCGCCGCCGCCGGCTTCGTCGAAGCGGCCGAGGGCTTCGACCATGTCCTGGATGTCGCCGGACAACACATAGCGGTCCACGAACGCCAGGCCCGCGTCGAGTCCGCTCGCCTGGTCCACGGCCTGGTCTGCGGCCTCGCGCAGCGCGAGGTAGTCCACGGCCTCGGGGGGCGGCGCCTCGAGAGGCGCTGGTGGGGCCAGGTCCTCGAGGGGTGTTGGAGGCGGTGGCGCGGGATCCGAGCAGGACAGGACGAGGAACAACCACATGCCTCGTTTGTACAATCGCCGGAGTCTGGAGAAAAGGGTGCCCGCGCTGATCGACATCTCGCCAACCGTCTCGCCGCGCACCGCGGTCTGGCCTGGGGACGTCGCCTTTCGGCGTGACGTGGCCCTCGACATGGCGCGCGGCGACCACCTCACCCTCTCCGCGATCACCACCACCACGCACGTGGGTGCTCACGCCGACGCGCCGAGCCACTATGCGCGCGACGGCGTGGCCATCGCCGAACGCTCGCTCGCTCCCTACTACGGCCTCTGCCAGGTGGTGCGTGCGCGCGTTCCGGCGGGGGAACGCCTCCGGCCGCAACACCTGCCCCAAGCCATCGTCGCCCCCCGCGTGCTCTTCGCCACCGGCAGCTTTCCGGATCCCGAGCGCTTCGACGAGGACTTCGCGAGCCTGTCCCCGGCGCTCATCGCGCTGCTCGCCCAGCGGGGCGTGGTCCTGGTTGGAATCGACACGCCGAGCATCGACCCCTTCTCCAGCAAGCTCTTGGAGAGCCACGGCGCCATCGCGCGGCACGACCTGGCCATCCTGGAGGGCCTGGTGCTCGAGCACGTGGAGCCCGGCTGCTACACGCTCGCCGCGTTCCCCTTGAAGCTGGAGGGCGCAGACGCCTCGCCGGTGCGGGCCGTGTTGATCAGCTGATCAGGGCCACGACCTTCAGCTCGACCGCGATCGGTGTGGGCAACGAGCGCACCTCGACGGTGGTGCGCGTCGGCCCGACCGGACCGAGAACCTCGGCGTACACGCGGTTGAAGGTGGCGAAGTCCCGCTCCATGTCGATCAGGAAGCAGGTCACGTCGCAGACCTGCTCCAGGCTTGCACCGCTCTGCTCCAGGATGCGCTTCACGTTCTCCAGCACGGCGCGGGTCTGCGCCTCGGTGTCGTAGTCGAGGGTCACGCCATCCTCGTCCCACACCGGGCCGCCAGGGATGGCGTCGGTCACGGGCTGCCGCGGGCCCACCCCGGAGAGGTACAGGAACGGACCCGCCCGACGAGCGTGTGGGTAGGCCCCCACGGGCTTGGGAGCGGTGTCCGCCGTGGCATCCACGCGCGCATCGTCGGCCTTGGCCACCCCAGGAGCCGGCGAAGCGGCCGGCTCCTGGCCCACGGCCTCGGCGCCTTCTGCCGCCAGCACGGACCGATCCCCGCCGTAGACCTCGACGTCGTCTTCGTCGAACTCCTGATCGAGGGCGGCCGAGGCGTTGGGCTCCAGGGTGATCACCGCGCCGCCCGTGCCGTAGAGGGGCGCGTAGGCGAGCACCTCGCCGGCGTACCGGTTGTGTTGGCCAAGGGCCGCCGCGAGCCACCAGATCGCCTTGAAGCGCGAGTCGGCATTCGCTTCACGGGTGAACTGCCGAGCGAGCTGGGAGACGTCCTCGAGGCGCCCGTCGCCGAAGAACTCCAGGATCTTCCGGTTCCACTCGTCGTCCTTCAGCGAGCTGATCCGGTCGTCGGCGGGGGCCACCTCGGTGGTGTGCATCCGGTTGGACAGCGCGGTGACCGCCACGGCCACCGCGCGCCGATCGCCCAGGGCATCGGCGGCGGCCTTCCCGAGCACGAGGGTCTCGCCACGGTCTGCATACATGTTGCAGCTGGTCATGGTCACGGGACGGGCGTTGTCGGGGTTCAGGAGCTTGCACGCCACGATCGAGCCGGTGTCGATGGGGAAGCCGTGGTAGCTCACGGTGCGGGCGTGCAGCCCTCGCCTCTGTGCGGCGCGGACGTAGGCCGCAGCGTAGTCGGCGTCGACGCGGAAGCGGTAGTCGATGGATCCCAGCTCGTGGAACTCCTGGTCGACGTGGGTCCACACCGGCTCCGGGTCCGCCTGGACCTGGTGCCCGATCACGCTCGGCCAGCGGGTGGAGTAGAAGACCAGCACCTCGGCGCCGACGCGGTCGAGGAAGCCGCGCGCGTGGGTCAGCGCCGCGTTCAGGGCGCCCCAGCCCGCGTTCTGTTCGGGGGCGAGCAGGACCTGCGGGTGGCCAGGGACCACGAGACCGCCGACGAAGGGCATCAGGCGCCTCCCCGGCGCGGGTCCCACTCGACGACCGCGTTGCCGGTGCCGATGACGTTGCCGTAGCCGTGCACCTCGGCGGGGTACTCCGGGAAGCCGAGGGCGGCGATGAGCCACGTCAGGCTGCCCTCCTTGCACTCGCTGACGGCCTGCTCGATGAAGTCCGGCATCTCGTCGAGCAGCTGCCGACTGCGGCCGGCGCGCATGTGGCCGAGCACCCTCATGTCCCAGAGGTACTGGTTGTGGTTGTAGACGTGCTCGCAGCTCATGTCCTCCGGCAGCTCCGGCTCCTCGGTGAAGTGGCGGTGCGACAGCGAGTTCGACGCCAGCAGCAGGACCCGCTTTCCGCTGGCCGCGATGGCACGGCGCGTGGCCTCGCCGAGCGCGACCATCTGGGCCTCCCCGACGTCGTTGGAGAAGGTGTAGTAGGCGCGGTTCGACGAGATGCAGACGATGGGGATGTCCCACTCGGGCCGCACGAGGTGGCAGCTCGTGATGGTGCCGTAGTCCACGCGGAACTGGGGGTTGCGCATCATCTTGGTCGTGAGGCCCGCTGCGGCCGCCTCGTCGCAGATGGCCTCGGACAACGCGACGTCGACGTCGAGTGCGTAGCGGTAGCGGAACAGGTTGGGGAAGACCGGATCGACGCTCAGGCTCTCGAAGTGCGGCACCCCCAGGAAGTGGTGCCCGACGGTGGTGCGCCAGTGAGGGGAGTGCACGACGATTGCGTCGTAGGGCCGGTCCTCGAGGCTCTTGCGTGCGCGCTCGTAGCCCCACCGCAGGACCTCCCATCCGCCCTCGGAGCGGGGTTCGTTCTGCGGCGCGTTCTCGGCGTACACGAGGTGCGGGGGATGCGGTGCCAGCATCCCAGCGACGATCTCACCCATGGTGTCCCTCAGTGGTCGTGGTGGCCGCCCGGGCCATGTGCGTGCCCGTGCGCCAGCTCTTCGGTGGTGGGATCACGCACCTCCACGAGCTCGATGTGGAAGTGCAAGCGCTGACCGGCCAGCGGGTGGTTCGGGTCCAAGGTGACCCCCTCATCGGTGAAGCCTGCGATCCAGAACGGCGTGGGCTGGCCCTCGTCGTCAGAACCGACCACCTGCAGGCCGAGCTCGAGCTCAGCACCTTCGGGGAAGGCGTTGCGCGGGACGTCGAAGGCCACGCCGTCGCCCAGCCCGTAGGCATCGGCCGGCTCGATCACGACGTCGAACACGTCGCCGGCTGCCCGGCCGGCGATCGCGTCCTCGAGCCCGGGCACGATCTGTCCGGTGCCATGCAGGTAGGGAAGGGGATCGGCGTCGTTGTGGTCGAGGACCTCGCCCGCGTCGTTCTTCAGGGTGTAGCGGATGGAGACGACCTTGCCGTCGGAAGCGGTGGGGAGGGCCATGGAAGGCTCCTTCGTGTCGGGTTCAGAGCTTGATGCAGATGTTTCGTGCTTCGGAGAAGAAGGCCAGGGAGAGCGCGCCTCCCTCGCGGCCGACGCCGCTGTCCTTCATGCCCCCGAAGGGTACGCGGAGGTCGCGCAGGAGCCAGGTGTTCACCCAGACCATGCCCGTCTCGAGGGCCTGTGCCACACGGTGCGCACGGCCGAGGTCGCGGGTCCACACGCTGGCGGCCAGGCCGTAGCGAACCCCGTTGGCGATCGCGATGGCTTCCGCTTCCGTGTCGAACACGTGCAGCGTGCACACCGGACCGAAGATCTCCTCGGTGGACGTGCGGCTCTCTGGCGAGAGGTCCGCGAGGATGGTGGGCTCGAGGTACCAACCGCGGCAGTGTTCGGGCAGCTGGTCGGGGCGCCTGCCCCCGGTCAGCGTGGTCGCGCCCTCGCTCCGCGCCAGGCGCACGTAGCTCTCCACCTTCTTCAGGTGGGCCTGTGAGATGAGCGCCCCATGCTCGGTGGCGGGATCGCTCGGGTCTCCGATGACACGCGCACGTGTGTGGGCCACGAAGCGCTCGACGAAGGCCTCGTAGAGCGCGCGCTGAACGAGCACGCGGCTCCCACAGAGGCAGACCTGGCCCTGGTTGGTGAAGGCCGCGCGCGCGGCGCCGGCCGCGGCGGTCTCCAGATCGGCGTCGTCGAACACGATCGTGGCGTTCTTCCCGCCCAGCTCCAGAGACAGCTTCTTGAAGTCGGGGGCGGCGGCTGCGGCCACGCGCTTGCCGGTGGCGGTCCCGCCTGTGAAGCTCACGGCGTCGACGTCGGGGTGCGCCGTCAAGGGGCCGCCTGCGCCCTCACCGTCGCCCTGCAGGAGGTTGAACACCCCGGCCGGCAGCCCCACGTCGTGCAGGATCTGGGCAAGCGCGTTGGCTGTGAGGGGGGTCATCTCGCTGGGCTTGGCGACGATGGTGTTGCCCATCGCGAGCGCCGGCGCGGTCTTCCAGCTCAGCAGGTACAGCGGCAGGTTCCAGGGCGTGATCAGCGCGCACACTCCCACCGCGCGTCGGTGGGTGTAGTTCAGCGCGCCTGGCATGGCATAGGACTCGGACCCGGCGTGACGGACCGCGCCTGCGAAGAAGCGGAAGTTGGCCACGGCCCGTGGGATGTCGATGCTGCCCGCGGTCTTGACGGGCTTGCCGGTGTCGATGCTCTCCAGCTCGATGAGCTCGGGCATGCGGTCTTCGATGGCCTCGGCGACCTCGTCGAGCAAGTCCGCCCGCTCGGACACGGTGAAGCTGCCCCAGGGCCCACCCAGCGCGCGCTTCGCGGCGGCCACGGCCGCGTCGACATCGGCCTGGCTGCTTCTCGGGATGCGCGCGATCAAGGCTCCGGTGCCCGGAGCGTAGTCGTTTACGTACCGGCCGTCTGCCGGCGCGACCCAGGCACCGTCGATGTAGTTCTCGAGGCTCGGGATCACGCGCTTCTCCCGTAGGGGGTCCAGTCGATCCATCGGTCGGTGTCGGGATCCCACTCGTCCCAGGTGTCGATCTGCCCCAGCCTGGCCAGGTAGGGCGGTGGCACGACGCCGGGCACCAGGAAGGCCTTCTGCCGGTGCAGCGGGTAGGGGTTGCGCAACTCGAAGCCGAGCACGCCGAGCACCGCGCGCGCCACGTACCAGGTGGCTTGCGCGTTCCAGCCGTGCGCGATCTTGATGACCACCCCCAGGCCCTCGGGGAAGTCGGGGTGCACGATGGCGAGTCCGAGCAGGCCGTCGGCGCCCTCCTTGGCCACGACCGCGCCTTCGCAGGCCTTCAGGATGGTGCTGTCGACGCGGTTGAAGCCACCGACGAGGTCGGGCTGCGAGACCATGGCTCGCCAGATCCAGTCGTCGTCCCGGTGCCTGGCGAGCCACGCGAAGGAGCGCGCGAGCTCGCTCACGGTGTTCGACACGGTGGGGAGTCCGCAGCCGTCACGGGCCGTGCGCAGCGGGCTCCAGTCGTCGCCCAGCGCCTGTCGCAGCACACCGAGGTAGCCCTGGAAGAAGTCGTGGGTCGGCAGCATGTACCCCGCACGGGACCAGCCCTTGGCCCGGCAACCCGCCAGGATCGCCGCGTGCTCACCCGAGCAGCAGTGGTACCAGCGCCTGGGACGCCGCACCTGGCGTCCGAACTGCACCAGGGGAACGTCCAGAGGGGTCTGCATCAGGCCCCAGTCCCGCTCGGAGAGCAGGCTCTGCGCCGCGGCGACGTGCTCGGTGGTGCCGTTGTGGCTCGAACACGCGATGGCCTTCTGGGTCCAGTCGAGCTCGGCGAGCTCGTCGACGAAGACCTTGATCATCAAGGGCTTCATCATCGAGCGGCCGTAGCACAGCACGTTCCCGCCGAAGCTGTGCACGATGCGATCGCCGCTCGCCCACGCCACGGCACCGTGGATCGTGGTCTCGCTCACCCCGTGACGCCGGTAGTCGACCAGCGGTTCCCAGGCGACCTCACGTCCCGTGGGCAGTCCCTCGATCTGCTCGCCCAGAGGAGAGGTGGGGTACAGATCGCTTCCCGGCTGTCCCGCTCTCACCGCGCGTCCTCGAGCCGCGGGATCACGTGGTCGACGAAGGCGCGCATGTTGTCGCAGACCCGTGCGGAGTCGTGGTTGAAGAAGTCGAACCACAACATCAGGCGGTCTGCCGGGTGGAAGCGCTCGCGTGCCTGGGCGGCCACCTCGTCGGCGTTCCCGATCAGGGCGTTCGACGCGGCCCGCTCGACCTTCGCGGGATCGAGCGTGCCCTCCAAGGCGGTCCAATAGGCGCCGAGTGCGGCCCGGGCCTCAAGGTGTGCTCGGGCGCTCCGCTCGGAGGGCGAGAGACCGGGCTGTTCGTTCAGGAAGACGAAGCTGGTGCGGGGCATGTAGTGCCGCTCCCAGGGACCACCGTCGGGGTGGTAGCACGCGGCCATGCGCCGGTGTGTGGCCTCGATCACGTCGGGTCGTGTGATCGAGAGGTTGAAGACCTGCACGGGCAGGAGCTGGTTGCAGAGCGCCTGCACGCGGGGGTCGTGGCTGCCGGCGACGAGCTGGATCAGCTCCCGACGCCACTCGGCCGGTACGATGCGCAAGGGCTCGAAGGCCCAGCGGTGCGGGACCTCGACCGCGCTGGGGGAACCGCCCGCCGCCGCCTGGACGCGCTCCCAGTCACCATCGCTGCGGAAGTTGGCGCGGGTGAGCACGGTTGGGGGCACGTCGTCGGACGAGAAGGTGTGGCCGGCCAGCGCCTTCAAGAAGACCGTGCAGGCCTCCGCGAAGACCTGGCCGCGCAGAGCGGGCCAGGCGGCTTCCTCGACCGCTGAGCGCGGCACGATGCCGTACGCCCGGTTCATGAACTCGAAGCGCCCGGCGGAGAAGCCGAAGTGAAGACGTCGGGTCTCCCGCTCGTCCAGCCCGTGCAGGCTCGCGAAGGTGGCCAGCCGCTCGGCCGCGGCGACCGGACCGCCACCCTGCACGATGTTCTCGACCGCGGACCCCACCTCGATCCGAGAGGTCCTGGCGAAGACCTTGTGCGCGAGCTGCAGGATGTCGGTGTTCAGGCCGATCTCCCCCTGCCAGTGCGGGACCACCGGCCTGGCGTGCAGCTTCTGGACCTGTGTCGAGAGGTGCGCACAGGCCACCCAGGCGGTGTCGAAGCCGAGCTCGTCGGCGACCACGACCTGCTCGAAGAAGTTCTCGAGCATCCGCGCTTCCGACGGTGTCACGCCGTCGACGGGGGTCTGGCTGATGGAGAAGAAGATGTCGTAGCGCATCGAAGAGCCCGTATCGGGTTCGGTTAGGGCGCGTGCATGGCCAGACGCAAGAAGAAGCAGCCGCCGCCCACCTCGCCGGAAGGTGCGGCCACCACGTCGCTCGGCGGCCTGCTCGCCGGGCTCGGGCTCGAAGCCAGCGCCCCCGTCGACGGGCCGGTCGCCGAGCCCGAGGGCCCGCCGGCGCTCGACCTCGCGGGCCAGCCGAAGCTGGTGCTGCGGATGGAGCGCAAGGGTCGGGGCGGAAAGACCGTGACCCTGCTCGAGAAGCTCCGGGCCGACGACGATCAGCGCAAGGAGCTGGCCCGACGGCTCGCCAAGGCGCTGGGCACCGGCGTCCGGGTCGAGGGCGATGTCCTGGTGGTTCAGGGCGACGTCCGCGACCGCCTGCGTACCTGGCTGCGGTCGGAAGGCGTGCGGAAGCTCGTGGGCTGAGGGCGCGCTCGTCAAGGGCCTGTCAGGTGACTGTCACCTGTCTGTCGTCGGGCGGTCGATCAGGTCTGCGGCCGACTATCGGAGGATCGTGACACAGCCCGCACCCGCGCTGCCCCTCAGAGCACACCAGCTGCTGCTGGAGCTGGCGGTGATCGAATCCAAGCTCGCCGTGAAGGGTGTCCAGGCCGTGGGCGTGGCCCTCGTGGGCGTGCTCGCCCTGGTTCGAGGGCGCGGGTTCTACGGATGGCTCCGGCGTGCGGAGCGGTTCGAGGCGGAGCTCGACACCTACGGCCTGGCGCGTCGCCTGCCCATCGGCTCGTCGCTTCCCGGCGTGATCGGGCTGCCCCGCATGCCGCGTCTCAGCCGGCGGCACGTTCGCGCCGATGCCCTCCTGCTCACCGCCAAGGCCACCCTCGACAGCCTGGTGGCGTGCGGGTGCGCCGTGCTCGCGCCCCTGGCGGTGTTGATCGCCCCGCTCGAGACGGAGCGCGGTCGCGTGTTCTTCTCGACCCTGGTGCTCGGCTCAGCCCTCGACGAGCTGGTCGACCTCTACGCCTGAGGGCGCCGCCTCCGGGCAAGGCCGAGGAGCGCCACGACCGAGAGCCAGCCCAGCCGCGCGGGCGACGAGGCGCAGGACAGTCCGGTGACGCCGTCGACGTACCAGGGCGAGATCCAGACCCGCTCCTCGCGGCCGTCTTCGTACACGTAGCGAACGCGTACGTAGGTCCACGTCTCCGGCGCCGGATGCCAGTAGTCCTCGAGCTCGGTGCCGATCTTGGCGGCCGCGATCTCGAAGTCCGGAGAGATGCGCTCGATGCGGGTCCAAGGCGCGTCGGTGCTGCCGATGTCCACGTACAGGTCGAGCGGGACCTCCTCGTACGGGATGAGCTCGCCGGGAAGCCAGCGGTGCCCCGACTTGCCCTCGGCGTAGACCTCCAGCTCGGGCCGCGGCCCGCTGGTCGCCACCGTACGGCGGGCCTCGAACGCGTCAAACAGGTCGTCGACGTCCATCGGCGGGCGCAAGAGCACGCCGGTCAACCCACCGCCGGTGTACTGGGACGTGGGCGTGTCGCCCACACCGTCGTTGTCGGCGTCGTCCCACTCGCTGGTGGGGCCGCCACCGTCCTCGAGGGTGCCGGGCCGGCTGTCGTGGCCGTCGGTGCCGCCTACGAAGCCCAGGCGGAAGCCCAGGTCGAGCGCCTTCTGCACCGTGCCGTCGGGTTCGTAGCTGCGGTTGGCGTTGATGCGCCAGTCGCAGTTGACGCGGTCGACGTCGACGCACTCCGAGCTCCCGTGGGAGCTGTAGACCTCGACGAGGTACTCCCAGTCGGCGTCCTTGCTCTTCTTGCTCCAGTCCACGTCGCCGGGTGGGTAGTACGCGGGGTGGTGCGTGAAGTGCATCCAGCGCACGGCGTCGCACTGGCTCTCGGCGAAGGCCATGGCCTCGCGGAACTCTTCGGTGGAGGGTGCCGCTGCGTCGCGGGTCTGCTCGTAGACCGCCTCGGTGTATTCCTGGCTCGAGGTGGTTCGGTCGGCGCCGGGGACCCGGTACTCTTCGCAGGCCGTGGGCTCCGCGAGCACCACCGTGCGGTGCCCGTTGTCTTCCTTCCGCTCGTACCCGAGCAGCGGCAGCACCCAGCTCTCGTCCTCGCCGTTGGCCACCAGCTCCTGCTGCCCTTCCCAGATCTCGTAGGCGGGGCCCGTCCAGCCCTCCGGGTAGTAGAGGTCGTATTCCGAGTGGTCCGTGTTGGCCGCGAAGTCGATGTCGGCGTCTTCTGCGGCCTCCATGAAGATCTCGCCGGGCACGTCGCCGATGTGTTGACACTCGTTCTCGGGGTCCTCGCAGCCGTCCATCGAGTAGCGGGTGTGGGCGTGCAGATCGCCCCAGTACCAGCGACCGTGCTCGAGGTCGTCGTAGGCGGACGGGTAGTCGCTGTAGTCGTTGCCGCAGCCCGAGGCGAGCACGAGGATGGCGAACAGCGACTGGATCGGTGCCTCCAGTACGATGCTACCAAATCGAGCGGGGGTGCGGAGCGTGCTCAGATGGACCTCATCCGACCGCCGTCGACGGGCAGCGAGACGCCGCGGATGGCGCCGGCCGCGGGTGAGCAGAGGAAGACCACGGCCGCTGCGGTCTCCTCCGGTCGGATCAGGCGCCCTTCCGGGACCTGTCCGAGCCAGGCTGCCAGCACGCCCTCGGGGGTGCCACCGGTGCGCGCCGCGATCCCCTCCCGCAGGCCCACGAGCCGGTCGGTGTCGGTGAAGCCTGGGAGCACGTTGTTGACGGTGACCCCAGGCGGCAGCTCGCTCGAGAGGGTCTTCGCCCAACCGGCCATGGCGCCACGGGTGGTGTTCGACACGCCGAGGTTCGGGATGGGCTCGCGCACCGAGGTCGAGACCACGTTCACGATCCGTCCGTAGCCCGCGGCGGCCATGCCCGGGACGGTGAGCTGGGCCAGCCTGTGGGCGGCCAGGACGTGCCGCTCGAAGGCGACGCGGAACGCGTCGAGGCCGGCCTCGAGCAGCGGTCCGCCGGGGGGACCGCCGGTGTTGTTGACGAGGATGTGCAAGGGGCCCGCTTCCAACAGGGCGCCAATGGCGTCGTCCAACGCTTCCGGATCCTGCAGGTCCGCGACCACGGGCACGGCGCCGGTCTCACGGGCCAGGGTGGCGAGCTTGTCGACGCTCCGAGCCAACGCGAAGACGGTGGCGCCCTCGGCGGCAAGCGCCACGGCCGTGGCGCGTCCGATGCCCTTGCTCGCGCCGCAGACCAGGGCGCGTCGTCCTTGCAGTTCCATGGCGGCCGCCTATCCCGCGAAGCCGTAGAAGTCGGGGTTTCGCAGAGGCGGGAGGTAGGCGCGCGGCAGGAGCAGGGTGCGCGCCGCCCACAACTCGCGGAACACCCGGTAGTTGGTGGTCAGGTCGAGGTAGTCGACCCCGCTCGACCCGCCCGTTCCGATGCGTCGGCCGATGGTTCGCTCCACCATGCGCGCGTGCCGGTGCCGCCACAGCACGAGCTGCTCCTCGAGCTCGACCACCGTGTCGACCAGCGTGCGCGGCCAGGCGAGCAGAGGGAGGTGACGGTAGCTCTCCAGGAAGAGCACGGCCGCTCGGATGCGCACCAGCCGCGCGCGCTCGGGCTCCGGCGCGTCCTCCGCTTCGAGGTAGGCACGCGCCTGCTTCCTCAGCCCGGAGAACTTGCTCTCGAGGCCGTCGGGGTCCGCGTCGGGGAGGTCCTTCATCCGGTCGAACTGGCTCGCGTGCATCGTGCGGAGGCCGTCGAGGTAGCGCTCGACGAAGTCGGCCACGACCACGACGTCTCCCTCCTGATCGGGGGTGGAACCCTCGATGGGGGTGCGGAACAACCAGCGGTGCAGAGACGCCCGGAGGCTCAGCTCGCTGCGCGCTCCTTCGATCCTGGCCCACGCCAAGGCGCCTGCGGGCGAGTGCTCGGCGAGGGCGCGGATGTGTTCCATGGCGTCCGCCTTGCCATAGGTGTGCCGCTGGGTGGTCTCCTCGAGGCCGAGCAGGATCTCGATCTCCCGCATCTGGAAGCTCTGGAAGCCGCTGGCTGGGATGAGCTTGTCGCGGAAGTCGAGGAAGTCCTGGGGGGTGAGGGTCTCCATCACCTCGAAGCTCGACACGCACAGCTTCAGGATGGCGTTGATCCGGTTCAGGTGGTGCACCACGTGCGGCACCCGTTCTTCGGCCAAGGGGTTCTCGAGCTCGTCGCGCGCGAGGCGCAGCTCGCGCAGGATGAGCTTGAACCAGAGCTCGGAGACCTGGTGGACCAGGATGAAGTGCAGCTCGTCCGGGAGGAGCCGGTCTTCGTCGTTGTCCAATCCGCCCTGGAGCGCCAGCAGCTCGGCCAGCTTCAAGTAGTCCCAGTAGACAGGTGTGCCGCTCATCACGCCTCCGGGCCGTGTTAGGCGCCGACATGACCCCTATCGGCCTGGCGCTCACGTTCACAGCCTGCGCCGACGCGGAGCCGGCGCTCGTTCGTGACCGCACCCCTCGCGTCGCGGGCGTCGCCGCCGCGGTCCCGACGGCAGGTCCGACGCGGGTGCTGGTGACCTCCCTGGAGCCCGCGCAGGATGCCGTGCTCGCCCCGCGACTCGGGGGCACCGTGGTCGAGCGGGTGGTGGAGCCGGGCGCCGACGTCGCCCGCGACGCGGCCTTGTTGCGCCTCGATGCGCGGGAGCTCCGTGCGCAGCTGGACCTGGCCAGCGCCGGAGTGCTCGATGCCCGAGCGCAGCTGGCCGAGGCCGAGCGCCGCCTGGAGCGGCTGGCCGCGTTGGGTGACGCGGCGAGCGAGGCGGACGTCGATGCGGCCCGGACCGCCGTGGAACGCCTGGAGGTCGGGGTCGACGCCAAGCTCGCCCAGCACTCCCTGGCCGAGGTGCAGCTGAGTCACATGACCCTCCGTGCCCCCTTCGACGGCACGCTCGCGCTCCTCGCGCCGGAGCGCGGCGAGGTCGTGGGGCCCGGCACCCCCGTGGCCCGTGTGGTCTCGCGGGACGAGCGCGTGGTGCGCGTCGGCCTGCTGGAAGACGAGGTGATGGCGGTGGACGGGACGCGGTTCTCGGTCGCAGGGCAGGGGGCGGTGTGGCCAGCGAGCCTTCGGCACGTCGCCCCGGCCGCCGACCCACGCACGCTGACCTGGGAGGCGGAGCTCGGCGTCGATGCCGATGTGCCCGCCGGCCTCACGGTCGAGGTGAACGTGGTGCTGCCCGTCCCGGACGGCACCGTGGTGCTGCCGGTGGCGGCGCTGCGCGGGTCCACTGTCGCGGTGGTCGAGGACGGCGTGGTCGTCGAGCACGACGTGGTCGTGCAGGCCGAGCAGGCGAGCACCGTGTGGGTCACCGGGGTGGACGCGGGCGACTCCGTCGTGATCCGGGGACCCGAGCTGGCCGACGGCACCCGGGTCGTGGCGGTCGAGCAGGTCCCATGAAGCGCGTTCTCCAGCTCACGCTGGACAACCCGGTGTTCTTGAACCTCACCTTCTGGGCGGTGTGTCTCTGGGGCGTGCTGGCCTGGAACCGCCTCCCGAAGGAGGAGTTCCCCCAGGTGAGCGTCGACAAGATCGGCGTGTTCAGCGTGTGGCCGGGTGCCGGTCCGCGCGACGTCGACGAGCGCCTCATGCGTCCCATCGCCGACGCGATCGAGGGCGTGGAGGGTCTCGAGCACGTGCACAGCGACAGCCGGGAGGGCCTGGGCCAGCTCAGCATCGAGCTGACCGGGAGCACCGACGTCGACGCCGCGCGGGACGAGGTCGAGCGGGCCGTCACGGGCATCGAGCTGCCCGCCGGGGCCTTCGAGGCCGACGTTCGGGTGCTGCGTCTGCGTGTGCCGATCCTTCAGGTGGGGCTGACCGGCGACATCCGCCAGGTGCACCTGGCGGAGCGTCTCGCCGAGGCCATCACGGCGGTTCCCGGTGTGAAGGAGGTCCAGCTCCGCGGCTACGCGGTCGGTGTGGTCCGCGTCGACCTCGACCCGAAGCAGCTCGCCGCACGGCGTCTCGGACCGGCTGAGGTGGCCGCGGCCATCGAAGCGGCTGGACTCGCTCTGCCCGGCGGGGAGGTGAGCCTGGAGGGCCAGCGGGTGCTCGTCCGGTCCGAGACGGCCCTCGCCGAGGTCGCCGATGTCGCCGCGGTCGCCCTGGGATCGGACGGCGCGAACGCGCTGACGGTCGGCGATCTCGGATCGGTGTTCCTCGACTGGCGCGACCCCAGCGTGCTGAGGTTCGTGGACGGCCAGCCCGCGATCATGTTGGAAGTGGAGCGGGAGGACGAAGCGGACAGCGTGGAGGTCGCTGCCGAGATCTACGAGTGGATCGAAGCCGAGCGGACCGCGCTGCCCGCCGGGATGGGCCTCCGGGGGCTCGACGACTCGGCGCGCGCGGTCTCCGACCGACTCCGCGTGCTCGGCCAGAACGGCCTCGCGGGCCTGGCGCTCGTGGCCGCCACGCTGTGGTTCTTCATCGGCGGGCGATCGGCGATGATCGTGTTGTGGGGCGTGCCCGTCGCCTTCCTCGGTGCCTTCGGGCTGATGCAGGTCGCCGGCCACACGGTCAACATCATCTCCACCTTCGCGCTGCTCATCGTGACGGGCATCGTGGTCGACGATGCGGTGATCATCGTGGAGAACGTGCGCCGCCACCTCGAGCTGGGCAAGGAACGGCTGCAGGCGGTCGCGGACGGCACCCGGGAGGTCTTCGGCGCCGTGTTCAGCTCCACGGCGACCACCTGCCTGGCCTTCGCACCGATGGCCATGCTCGACGGTGCGGTCGGGCGGGTGATGAGCATCATCCCGGCGATCGTGTTCTTCGCCCTCGCCGCTTCGCTCTTCGAAGCCTTCATCGTGCTCCCCGGTCACCTCGCCGAGCACGCGCCTCGGAGCGCCCCGGGGGAGGCAGGCCCGATCCGCGCGCTGAAGCGCCTCTACGCGCCGCTGCTGGATCACCTCGTGGCCCCCCGTCGACGCTACGTCGCGTTCGCCACCCTCGTGGTGCTCTTCGCCGGCATCCTTGGCGCCGGCAGCCTGCTGCGGCGAACGCTTCAGACCGAAGGCTCGCCGTATTGGTACCTGGTCAACGTGGACCTGCCGCCGTCCGCCGATCTCGCCGACACGGTCGACACCGTGCAGCGCTTGGACGAGTGGGTCGCCGAGCATGGCGAGGGCCTGGTCATCTGGACCCGAGGGCTCGCGGGCTTCCAGCCGGACCCACAGGACTTCCCGGGGTGGGGTGCGCACAGGGGGCAGCTCAAGATCGGCTTCGACAACGAGCCCGAGGTCTTCGAGGCGGTGCCGGCCTTCATGGACGACCTCCGAGCCTGGGTGGCGGAGCAGCCCGAGATCGTCGACCTGGCGGCCCGCACCGTCGAGGGTGGGCCCCCTGCCGGGCTGCCGATCGACGTGAAGGTGCGCGGTCGGGCGGAAGGAGAGGTCGCTGCGGTCTCGCAAGCGCTGATCGCCCACCTCGAGGGCCGTCCCGGTGTGACCGATGTGCGCTCGGAGGCCGGCCAGGGGCCCGAGGAGCTGGTCGTCGAGGTCGATCCGCAGCGGGCCGCCTTCTTCGGGCTCCGACAGGCCCAGGTTGCCGCGGCGGTGCGGGCAGCTCTCGACGGGCTCGTCGCGGTCGAGATGCCCCTGGACGCGGAGACCACCGAGGTCGTGGTGCGCGTGGCCGGCACCGACGGCGATCTGCAACGCGTGCGCGACCTGGTGCTCGCGAGCCCGGACGGCCGCCTGCCACGGCTGGGCCAGCTGGCCACCCTGACGCGGACACGCGGCGAGGCCCGCATCCGCCGTGTGGATGGCCGGCTCGCGGTTCGGCTGACCGCCGGCATCGACGAGGCGCTGACCACGCCGGAAACCGAGCGGTCGGCGCTGGACGCCGCGGCCGCGGAACTCACCAGGCTCCACCCCGGCGTGGACCTGTTCTACGGCGGCCAGGTGGCGGACACCGAGAAGAGCTTCTCCCAGCTCCCTGCGGCGGTGATGCTCAGCCTGGGGCTGATGTACTTCGTCCTGGCGCTCCAGTTCCGGAGCTACGTGCAGCCGCTCATCATCCTCTCGGCGGTTCCGCTCGGACTCGCCGGCATGATCCTGGGCTTGTTGTTGCTGGACATGGACCTGAGCTTCATCGCCGCGGTGGGAGCGGTGGGGCTGGTCGGCATCGTGGTGAACGACTCCCTGGTGCTGATCGACTTCATCAACCGGCGTCGACGCGCCGGGGACGACCCGGTGACAGCGGTCCGTGAAGCGAGCCTGACCCGGCTGCGCCCGATTTTGATCACCACGATCAGCACCGTGCTCGGCCTGCTACCCCTGGCCCTCGGGCTCGCTGGTGAAGAACCGCTGCTGGCGCCGATGGCCGTCAGCATTGCCTTCGGGCTGTCCGTGGCCACGGCCGGGATCCTCGTGGTGGTGCCGGTGCTCTACCTGATCCTGGAGGATCTGCGCGTCCTGACCGGCGCCATCAGGGTTAGGCGGAAGGCATGATGAGCACGGCCGAGGTCCTGACCGCCTTCCGTCCCGCGTCCTGGCGGATCCGCACCCTGCACGGTGAGCACAGCGGCGCCGGCGAAGGCGGGGGCTTGCAACAGGAGATGGACGAGCGCGGCACGTCGCTGCTCGTCGGGCTCTTGCACGCGGACCCCGGCATCCAGTCCCTGGTGCTCGAGGATGGCGGCGTCGTGCTCACCTTGGAGCGCAACGGCGTGGGCGCCCACCTTGCGGTGGCCTGGCCGGGCGGTGAGGTGCTCGAGGAGCACCTCCCGATCGAGGCGAGCGCGGAGCTGGCGGCGCCTCATGCGCCCCGGTTCATGCCGGATCCGACCACCCGGGCGCCGGCGCTGCAGCTCTTGGCGGACCCCGACCTTGCGGTGTTCGCCTGCCACACCGGCGAGGGCCTGGCGTGGTTCTCGGCCGGTCGGCACGGCGACGGCCCCGGCGCACTTCCCTTGTTGGGCGCGCTTCCGGCCCACGGTGGTCTCGGGGCCGCCAGCTTCCGGGAGCGCTTCGGTGTCAGCCACAACCTGGTCGGCGGTGCCATGGCTGGGGCGATCGCCAGCCTCGACTACGTGACCGCCCTCGCCGAAGCCGGCTTCCTGGCCTTCTACGGCGCGGGTGGTGTGCCCCTGGAGTTCGTCGACCAGGCGGTGCACGCGCTCGCGCGCCGGCTCGGTGGTCGGCCCTGGGGGGCGAACCTGTTGCACAACCCCAACGAGCCGGCGGCGGAGCTCGCGGTGGCCAGGCTGTACGTGGAGGCCGGCGTCTCGTACGCGTCGGCGTCGGCCTACATGGGGCTCACGCCAGCCCTGCTGGTCTACCGGTACAGCGGTCGCGCACACGGTGCTCCGCGCTTCCTCTTCGCGAAGATCTCCCGGCCGGAGGTGGCCCGTCACTTCCTGGCGCCGCCTCCGCAGCGCCTGCTGGACGGCTGCTTGGAGCGCGGCGAGCTCACGGCCGAGGAGGCGGCCGTCGCGGCGAACCAGCCGATGGCCGACGCGATCACGTGTGAAGCCGACTCCGGGGGCCACACCGACAGCCGTCCGCTGCCCGTGCTCGTGCCCCTCATTCGGCGCCAGGTGCAGCGAGCTGCGCTGGACCAGGACTGGGCCTCCCGCGGCATCACTGTCTCGGTCGGGGCCGCGGGAGGCATCGGAACGCCAGCGTCCATCGCCGGCGCGCTCGCCCTGGGCGCGGACTACGTGCTGTGCGGATCGGTGCTCCAGGCCACCGCCGAGGCCGGCACCAGCCGGCTCGTGAAGGAGATGCTGGCCGGCGCCGGCATGGCCGACGTGGCCCGAGGCCCCGCTCCAGACATGTTCGAGCTGGGGGCCGAGGTGCAGGTGCTCTCCCGCGGCAGCCTCTACGCCCAGCGCAGCAAGAAGCTGCACGCCCTGTACAAGGCCCACAAGCGCTGGGAGGACGTTCCGGATGCGGACCGGAAGAAGGTCGAGAAGACCATCCTCAAGCAGAGCTTCGACGACGTCTGGGCCCTCTGCGAGGCCTACTGGGGAGAGCGCGACCCGGCCCAGCTCGAACGTGCCGCCACCGACGGTCGGCACAAGATGGCCCTGGTCTTTCGTTGGTACCTCGGCATGACCAGTCGATGGGCGCGTCAAGGCGACGCGGACCGGAAGAAGGACTTCCAGATCTGGTGCGGACCCTCCATGGGTGCGTTCAACGACTGGGCCCTGGGCTCCTCCCTGGAACCCGTCGAGGCGCGGACCACGGTGGGCGTGTGCGAAGCCCTGCTCACGGGAGCGCTCCTCATCGAGCGAAGCCGCGCACTCGCGGCGCAAGGGCTGCACGTGCCCGACGAGGTCGCATCCTGGCGGCCGTGATCGCGCTCTGGGCGTGCACGGATGCTGTGCCCGAACCCCCGGAGGATGTCGCGGTCTACACGCAGGTGATCGCCGAGCTCAAGGCCGAGCCGGAGACCGCCATGTCTCGGTGCGACGGGCTCTCGGATGCGGGCACCCGGGGAGACTGTCAGCTCCTGGTGGCACGACGGGCCGTGCGCGGTCCGAGCTCCGTCCCGACGGAGTGGTGCGACCGCGTCAACGAGGGGCTGTGGCGCCATGAGTGTTTCTTCGAGGCGGCCGAGACGCTTCGACGCCGAGGGCGAAGCGAAGACGCGGCCGCGGCGTGCCTGCTGTCCGGCGACTTCGTGAACGACTGCGCCCAGCACCTCTGGCAGACCCCGGTGCACCGCCTGTTCCAGGGCGACGCGACAGGGTTCGCGGCCCTGTACCCGGAGGCGCTCGCGATCTACGAGCGCTGGGTTCCAGCGCTGTCGGAGGCTACGGATCTGGACCAGCGCTTCTGGTCCCGGTTCTGGGAGCAGGGCTTCTTGAGCTGGGGGCGCGACGAGGCGCACTGCGAGGGCCTGCCCGCCGAGGTCCTGGCCCGCTGCACCCAGGCGGTCGCCGTGACCCGACCGCCACCGATCCATCCAGACGGTCCTGCGCCCGTTAGGCCGAAGCGATGATCCTTGTCCTTGCCCTCGCCCACGCCGGCGACACGCCCGCGTTCGACACCGATGTCAGCGCGGGAGTGTTGGCGGGCAGCGTGCTGGGGGAGTGGCCGGTGGCGGGCTTCGGGCTGGGCTGGCAGGGTCGGTACGACGCCTTCGTCGGCTCCGATGACCCCGGCCCCCGGGTCGGGCTGTCGGTCTTCGCCGCCGGCTCGGCCTTGCTGCAGCAGGAGCGGGAGGAGGTCCTGAGCGATGGCTCCGTGGAGCGCGAGACCTTCGACTGGGTGCACTACGGCGTGCTCGCGCTCATCCGCTACGACCCGGAGTTGCGCTGGGGAGGCACCTTCGGCATGGGCTTCTCGCGCTTCGATCTCGACGACTACTACGACGGTCCCCATGCCGTGCCCTTGTTGACGATGGAGGGCGGCGCGCGGCGTGCGCTCGATGCAGAGCGGCGCTTCTTCCTCGATCTTGGCGTGCGCACGTCCTGGGGTCAGGATCGGTCCGCGCTCGACGCGACGCTCACCGACTGGTGGACGCTGCATGGCAGCCTCGCGGTGGGCGCTCACCTCTGACTTGACGAGGCTCGTGGTCTGCGGCGACCCTGCGTCCGTGCTCGCCTTGTTCGTCATCTTGTCCTGCGACAACAGCTGCATCCACCTCTGCCAGCAGTACGAGGCCTTCCTCGACCGCTGCGGCTACGGCTGGGCCAGCTGGTTCCGGGCGGAGGGCTGGGAGTCGATCGAGGACTGCTACGACGCCCACTGGGAGGCGGAGGAGTCCCAGCAAGCGACGTGCGAGACGCAGGCGGTCGATTGGTCCGAGCGCGGCTGCGACGAGGTCAGCGCGTACGCCGAGTAGCTGCGGGACACGCCACCAGCACGGTGTTCACGGCAGGTTCTCGGCCCGCGCCTTGTCGTCGAAGATGCAGGCATCGACCGATCCCTCCTCCGATCCGCTGGTCGCCTCCCACTGCCAGGTGAGCGCTCCGGTCGCGTCCCAGCACTGCACGAAGTCGACGATCGCGCCCTCGAAGAAGGTCTCGTTGACCACCGCGTCGGCGCGTCCAGCCCCGGTCTCGTCGAAGCGCGCACGGATGCTCGCGTCCACGTCGTCGCCGAGCGTGTCGGAGCTGCGGTACTCGAAGTCGCCACCGCCGTCCGGATCCGCGCCGAACCACCAGTCCGCGCTGGCCGGCTGCGCGCCGAAGCCGAAGGCCACGTCCTGGGCCTCGACGAGCACCTCGCCGTCGCCGCTCGAGTCGTAGGTCACGGTGACCACGCCCTCGCCCGGCTGATCGTCGAAGCGGTACTGCTGCGCCACGTCCCAGTCGAAGGCACCGACCCCCGTGCTGATCGCCTCGGCACCTCCGTAGTGGTACCCGTCCAGCAGCGGCTCCCAGGGTCCGTCAACGCTCTCGGCGACCGAGAAGGTCCAGGCGTAGTAGGCCCCGGTGCCGGATCGGCTCATCTCGCCCAGCAGCCAGGCGCCCGGGGCGAGGTCCCAGGCGCCGGGACCCCACCGGCGGTAGTCGGTGTCGCGTTCGGTGGGTGCCACGGCGCGCACCACATCGGTGGTCGCGGTGGTCTGGGCCAACAGGTTGTCGGTGCCCTCCAGGCTGCAGACGGTCAGGGTGTAGAGCGAGGCGACGTCGTCGCCGATCGCACCACAGCCCGGCGAGCCCGGGTAGGTCGCCGCGAGCTGCTCGCGGCCCGGTAGCGCTGCGAGGAAGTCCGCGTCCTCGAGGAAGACCTCGTTGGACAGCGACGCCCCGCATCCGATGAGCCAGACCACCATCAGAAGCGGTAGCCCATCGCGAGGTAGCCGGCCGACAGGCCGAAGCCTCGCGTCTCCTCGTCGACCGCGTAGGGCACGTAGGTGCTCTGGAGCTCGAGCTCCAGCTGGAAGCGTCCGGGCTGCCAGCCGAGTCGTCCGACGAGCCCAGGTGCAAACGCGGTCATGGACTGGGTCGGCACCGCCTGCTCTTCGTCGAAGCTGCGCTCGGCCCACAGCAGGCCCACACGCAGGCCACCTGCAGCCTCGAAGGCCTTCCAGCTCGCGGCGTAGCCGAACCCGACCGCCCCTGTGACGTAGGTGAGGCCGACGGGAACGTCCGGCACGCTGGTGATCTGCAGCTCCGAGCGGCCCCCACCCCACGCGAGGTCGGCCGACGTCCAGGTGCGCCCCTCGAGGGCCTGCCGACGGACGGAGAGCCCCACGGCGGGCACGCGCGGCAGGTAGCTCGACGCGAAGGTGGCGTTGCTCGCCCCGATGGATCCCCACAGGATCCGCGCGGAGGTCCGAGGCATGCGAGCTTCCCGCGCGAGCTCTTCCATGCTGCCCTTGGCGAGGTCGTTCTCGTACTCGACCGCGTGGAAGTCCTCGCCGAGCAGCTCGGTGACCTCGCCCTCCCAGGCCACCACGTCGGCCACCACGAGGTGGGTGGGGAAGCGCTGCTGGACCAGGTAGCGCCCCGGCCGAACGGCCAGCTTCATCGGGGTGCCTTCCGCCCGGATCTCACCCACGAACGCCTTCCGCGTGGCGTCGAACACGCTGAAGTCGCCGTGCAGCTGGTCGCCGAAGCCCAGGAACGCGCGATCGGAGTCGAGCTCGGTGAGCACCACGGCGCCGGTCCCCGCGAGGTCCCACTCGAAGGTCGGGTGCTGGGTGCCGCTCCGGGTCGTGGAGGTGCGCAACACGGTCTGGTGGTAGACGTGCTCGTAGGCCTCGGACAGGGTGACGTGTCCGTCGTCGTCGGCGTCGGCTGCACCGTGCAGGCCGCTGACCAGGAAGTAGGTGAAGTAGGAGCCACCGATCTCGTCGCTCTCCTGGCTCGCCTCGTCGCCCGTCGAGCTGGTGATCACCACGGTCCCCGAGGCTTCCAGGCGCTCGGTCACGTCGAACACGAAGCCCGGTGCTCGGCTGCCGCCCTTCGTGCGCGTCAGCGTGCCCGACTGGCACGCGTCGAGCAAGGCCACCTTCACGTCGGCGCCCGACCGCTCGAGCAGGGCGTCGATCTCGTCGTAGCTCAGCTCGGTTCGCCCGAGCTGCAGCCCGTTCTCGTCCGCGTGGCCCGAGTAGTAGAAGAGGAACACCACCTCGTCGCCCCGATCTTGGGACCACGCGATGTCGTCCTGGACCTCTCCCATGGCTCGAAGCAGCTGGTTGCGGGTGGCGCCCAGGTAGACACGGCTGTCCGCTTCGTGGAAGCCGCCCATCAGCGTCAGGACCTCGTTGACCTTCTCGGCGTCGCGCTCGGCGTAGTACAGCGGCCGACCCGACTCCGCGCCGAGGTTGTTGCCCGCGAGGATGGCGATGCGTCGCACACCGGCCAGCGCGGGTTGGGCGGTGAGCACGGTCATGACGAGCACGACGAGCGTGCGGAAGGACCACCTCACGGGCTCTTCTCCACCCGCACCACGTCCACGGCGTCGTCGGTCAGCGGCAGCTCCAGCAGGGCAGCGTGGCCGCCGCCCTCGAAGCTCAGCTCCACCAGGTCCACCGCTTCGCCCACGCTCCCGACTCCGAAGACCCCCACGAACACCTCGGGTCCAGGCGCGTCGTCCAAGGCCACGCTGAAGTCGAGCAGCTGGCGGCCGCCCGGGATGACCTCGCCGGGTGGTCCCTGCTCGTCCTCGGGGAAGAAGACCGTGATCGTTCCGGTGCCGTCCACGTTGACGATGACGAGGCTGTCCAGGCCGTCGGCCCGGTAGGAGAACTGCACGCGGTCGCCGGGCGCCAGGGTCTCGCCGTCGACGCCGGGCCGGACCTCGCCGTCCTTGTCGACGAAGAAGTCGAGGTCCGCATGCCCCTTCGTGCCGTGGGTGCCCGGCTCGGGCGAGCGGATCGCCACCATGGCGAGGGCTGCCACCGTCAGCGGCACCAGGACGGCGAACACGCCACGCCACCAGGGTGCCTTGTCCGGTGGCCGCTCGGCGGGCGGCTCCTCCACGCGGTGGCTCGCCGCACGGAGCGCAGCGAAGTCGAACGCCGGAAGCGGCTCCGCGGCGACCTCCCGCTCGAAGGCGGCCAACCGCTCGTCGTGGGCGCGGGGGAGCTCGCCGGACGACATCCGTCCGAGCTCGAGGCGCGACACACCGTCGTGGCGCTCGAGATCGATCACGACATCACCCAGAACAGCACGAGCAACACGGCGGCAGCGCTCGTCACCGGGGCCGACTCCAGCACCCGGCGGGCGCGCTTGTAGAACGCGTCGATGCGCTTTCGCAGGGTCGGCTGGGACATGCCGAGCAGCTCCCCGACCTCCTTCCGCGACAGCTCGTCGAAGAAGAGGTGGATGACGATGGCCTGGGTCTCCTCGTCGCATCCAGCCAGCAGGGTGCGCACCGTGCGCTCGTCGTCCTTGGCACCCCCCGCGTGCTGCGTGTGTTCCTCGCCGAGGATGTCTTCGCGGTTGACGTGGTGTTTGGCTCGGCGGGACCGCCGGTTGCGGATCTGGTTCAGGCACCAGTTGGTGCTGATCCGGTACATCCACGTCAGCGGGCTGGACTCGTCCCGGAAGGTGTCCCAGCTGCGGATGACTCGTGCGAAGGTCTCCTGCACGGCGTCGTGGGCATCCTCGTCGTTGCCCATGATGCGCCGGCAGCGGTTGTAGAGGATCGGACCGTACTGCTCGTAGAGCACCTGGACCTCGGCCTCGGTCGCCGGCATGCATCGCCTCCTTCAACCACCAGACCCGCGAGGGACGGGGAGGTGAAAGAGATTCTCGCTCAGTCGGCGACGCCGTGCGTGTGGAACCGGCCCGAGAGCGCTCGCCATCCGCTGGTGGCAGGGCCTGTCGGCCTACGCGCCGAGCAGGTCGGCGGGCTCCCTCAGGCCGCGCAGCCTCGCAGCGATCCAGATCACGCTCGCTCCCGTGACCACGGTGACGAGTGCGAAGTGCCCCGCATAGCCCAGGGCGTCGGCGGAGAACCCCGCCAAGGCACCCGTGAGCCCGGTGCCGAGCACCACCACGCTCGCCTGCGCCGTGTAGTCGCTGCCCTCGTGGCGGACGCGGCAGGCATCCATCATCACGGTGAACAGGGCCGCGGTGGCGAGGCCACCGAAGAAGGTGTCGGCGCTGGTGACCAGGTAGAGCACCGGCGTGCTCGTGTAGCCGAGGGCCGGGAGGAGGTAGCCGGCCACCCCGAGGGTCTGGAGGGCGCCGAAGCCGATCAGCGCACGTGTCCGTCCGAACCGCGCCACACCGAAGCCGCCCAGCAGGGCGCCGACGAGGCCGGCGGTGAAGCCCACGGTGCCCAGCATGAGGCCGAGGTCGGCCAGGTCGAGCCCGAGATCGATCAGCAGGGGCTTGGACATGCCGCTCGCCATGGCGTCGGGCCCCTTGTACGCGACCAGCACGAGGAGCCAGCGCCCGATGCCGGGCCGTCGCAGCAGGGCCAGGCCGGCCCGAAGCGTGGGCCGCTCGGCGGCGAGGAACGGCGCCTCGCGGTGCAGCGCGATGGGCACGGTGGCGAGAGCGAGCAGGCCAGCCATCACGGAAAACGTCGCGGCCCAACCCCAGCGTTCGAACGCCACCAGGAGGGCGCCACCGCCGACGATCATGCCCACCCGGTACCCAGCCACCTGCACGCCGTTGCCGGGGCCGCGCTCGGACGGGCTCAGGAGGCTGACCGCGAGTCCGTCGGTCGCGATGTCCTGGGTGGCGGCGAGGAGGTTGGTGATCAGCACCGCGCCGATCAGCACGGGGACCACGCTGTCTGCGGGTTCGAGGGCCGCGAGGGTGGCCATGGCGAGCACGGCGCCGGCCTGCAGCGGCAGGATCCAGCTCTTGCGCCGCCCCACGCGCTCGGAGCCGTGGCGATCGACGAGAGGCGCCCAGAGGAACTTCAGGGCCCAGGGCGCGGCGAGCAGGCTGGTGAGCCCGATCGCGCCCAGCGACATGCCCTCCTGCCGGAGCACCGCCGGGAGGGCCTGGGTGAAGAAGCCGAAGGGCAGGCCCTGTGAGAGGTACAGCGTGGCGAGCAGCGCCAGCTTGGACGAGGTGGTCAAGCTCGCCGCTCGGGGCGTTCGGCGTCCGTTGCGAAGATGGCGGCGAGCTGTGCTTCCGCCTCTTCGCGCGTCACCGCGCGGAGCACCGACTTGAGCTGCTCGTCTGGCACGGCGAGGCCCCCGAGCACCTGCTTCGAGACCATCTTCATGCGCCCCAGCGCCGCCTTCGGCCTCCCGGAGCTCGTCTCGACGGCGTCCCAGTACGCCATGAGCGCCCTGAGCCGCTCCACCGGGCTGGGCCCAACGACCTCCTCGCCGCGCAGCCACGCGCCGATGTGCCCGCAGAGCCATGGGTCGCGCATCGCGCCACGGCCCACCATCACCCCCGCGCAGCCCGTGTCCCGCAGCATGGCCTCGGCGCTGGCCAGGTCCACCACGTCGCCGTTGCCCACCACCGGCACCTCGACGGCGTCCACGGTCTCGGCGATCTTGTCGACCTGCCGCTCGCCGCCGTAGCCGTCTGCCCGGGTGCGCCAGTGCACCACCAGGGCCTCGGCACCCTCCGCCACGCAGATCCGTCCCACCTCGGGGGCATTGCGTGCGCCGGCATCGAAGCCGGAGCGCATCTTGACGGTGAGCGGCAGCGTGGTGGCCGCCCGGACGGCACGCACGATGGCGCCAGCCAGTGCCGGCTCGCGCATCAGGGCAGACCCGCCGGAGTTCCGGCAGACCTTCTTCGAGGGACAGCCCATGTTGATGTCGACCAGGTCGGCGCCGAGATCCTCCACCACCCGGGCGGCCTCGGCCATCACGGCCGGGTCTCTTCCGTAGAGCTGCACGCTCACCGGGTGCTCGTCGCCGTCGATGGCGGCGGTCTCCCACATCCTTCCACGGCCCGCTCGGAGGGCTGACGAGGCCACGAACTCGGTGGAGGTCAGGCCGGGTCGTCCGAGCTCGCGCACCAGGCGACGGAAGGGGAGGTCGGTCACCCCCTCCATGGGTGCGAGCGCCACGGCGGGCGCGATGCGCAGGTCGCGCACCGCGTACCAGGTCGGCAGACCGCGTGGTCCGGGTGGCGCCGAGTAGGGCATGCAGCGTTTCTAACGGGATAGGCCTGCACGATGCTGTTCTGGTTCCTCGCTTGCGGCCCGAAGGCCGCACCAGCCGACTGGACCGACATCTCCGACGAGGTGGCCGTGTTCGGCACCGAGGCCGAGCTGGCGCTCGGTGATGCCCGTCCCTTCGACGGTGAGCCGGTGACGCTGGCGGAGCAGGCCTTCGCCGAGGCGGAGCTGACCTTGGCCAGGATGAAGCAGGGAGGGCCCGAGCTCCTCGGCTGGGTGGAGCAGGTCCAGGCCCTGTGCGCCGTAGCCAGCGAAGAGCCCGCGCTGCGGGCGGCGTCCGCCGCTCGCCTCGGAGACGCGGCCAGGCTGGCGTGGGAGCAGGTGCTGTTGGCCGACGCGCCGCCGCTGCCCGAGGACCTCGCCGGCGCCGCGGAGCACGAGAAGAGCGAGCTCCGCGCTGTCTACTACCAGCTCGGTCTCGAGGCCTACCGCGCGGCCCAGAGCGCTGCGGAGGCGGGGGACCCCTGGCATGCCCACGCGGCCTGGGGCCTGCGGCAGCTCAGAGGATAGAGGCGCGCATGCAGCCCAAGGCACGAGCCGTCGACGAGCAGGGCCGCCTGCTCGACCAGTCCCAGCCCACCCGCTTCCTCGCCGAGGCGGCGCCCGACGGCACCACGCGCCTGGCGGTGGCCGTGCCCGCCGAGCGCCTCCAGGCCGTGCATGCCGCGATGGTCGACCTGCTGCAGGCGCCGCTCGGCGTGCTCTACGTCCAGCTGGTCGACCGCCAGGCGGGGCAGCAGCACGAAGAGCCCAAGCGCTTCGTCGGGGTCGACCTGCAGCCCGCGTCGGTTCACGAGGCCATCGCGTCGGCTGCCGGCCTGGTCTATGGCGACGGGCGTCACCAGCTCTGGGTCAAGGGCGCTCGAGGTGCGCAGATCATCCTCGATGAGCTCGGCATGATCTGGACCTACCCCGACGACCCCAGCTTCCGCGAAGCGCTCGCGCGGCTGGGCGTCGACGAGGGCGACGCGCCGTCGATCGGGGAGGCCGACTACGTGCGCGTGGAGCTGGTCGCCGAGGCGGACGTCCAGGAGGCGGCCCTGATCGCGCGGTTGGGGCTGCAGGAGCTGCCGGGCGGGTACCGGTAAGAGGCTCGGCCTCACTCCTTCAGCTGTTCGGCCAGCCAGCCGGGCAGCCCGATGTGGCCGATCTGTTCGAGCTGGGCCTCGATCCAGTCCACGTGCTCCTCTTCGCTGACGAGGATGGACTCGAGCAGGTGACGGGTGCCGTTGTCGGCCCGGTCGCGGCACAGCGCGATGGCGGTGTTGAGCCGTGGCAGCGCGTCGTGCTCGAGCTTCAGGTCGAGCTCGAGCATCTCCTGGGGGTCCTCGCCGATGTTGACCTTGCCCAGACGCTGCACGTTCGGGAGTCCGCCCAGGAACAGGATCCGTTCGATGAGCTCGTCGGCGTGCTTCATCTCGTCGATCGACTCGTGCCGCACCTTCGCAGCGAGCCGCGCGTAGCCCCAGTTCGCGTACATCTTGGCGTGCAGGAAGTACTGGTTGATCGCCGTGAGCTCGGCGGTCAGGACCTCGTTGAGCGCGGTGACGATCTCGCTGTCGAGGTGACGACCCATGATGACCTCCGGAGGTGGAGGTCTAACCAGCCCACGTCAGCGCGTCGGCTCCTGCCGTCCGCTCCGGCGGTCCTGCACGGCCTGGCGATGGCCCTCCAGGAGCTCCAGGATCTGCTTGCAGCAGCTCCCACAGTCGGTGCCGGCACGGAGGGCGTCGCCGACGTCCTTGAGGCTCTGGCAGCCGTCTTCCACGGCGTGGCGGATGTCCCTGTCGGTCTTGCCTTCGCAGATGCAGACGATCACGAGCCACCTCCAACGGAACCTGAACGTCGTGTGCCGTTGTGATGATACTGATAGTCAATTTCAACTAGGGCGCGCAACCCCTTGCGGATCTTTCTCGGGCGAGGCACCCGACGTGCAAGCTCAGCTGCGGCGTCGGAGCCCCAACGCCAGGAGCGCGAGCCAAGCCACGCGTGCGCTTCCAGCGGCCTCACAGCCGCACCCGCCGTCGATGGCGCACGCGTCTTCCTGCCGATCGAGCACGCCGTCGCAGTCGTTGTCGATGTTGGAACCACAGGCCTCGGGCGCGTCGGGGTGGATCTGCCGGTCCCAGTCGTTGCAGTCGCCGTCGTCTTCGGTGAACCCGTCGCCGTCGCGGTCCTGGGCCGAACCTGTCGCGTAGCCGTCCACGCCGTCGCAGTTGGTGTCGCTCCCGTCCCCGTTCACGTCGTCGGCGCCAGGATGCACCTCGGGGTCCTGGTCGTCGCAGTCCTCGGCGTCCTCGCTGCCTCCGGCCCAGCCGTCCCCGTCGGCGTCGTGGTCGTTCGCGCCGTCGCAGTCGCTGTCCACGCCGTCGTACCAGGTCTCGTCCGCTCCCGGGTGCACGCTGGCGTCGTCGTCGTCGCAGTCTCCCGTGGACTCCGCGTAGCCGTCGCCGTCGTCGTCGCTGACCTCCGCATCAGGGCCCCCGAAGCTCCCGATGTCGCTGCGGGTGCCGTCGAGATCGATGATCGCCGTCGAGCCGGCGTCGATGCAGGGCGAGCCCGACAAGAGGCCGAGCGCGTCGTTGTCGGCGCCGTCGGCGGAGAGCGCCGCGTAGACCGGGTCGGCGGACAGGTTGCCGTCCGCGCCGGCCAGGTCGCCCAGCGCCCCCCAGTCGCTCCCGTTGCCCCAAGCGTTGGCATGGCTCACCGAGACGGTGCCGGACTCGGCCGCGAAGCCGCCCGCCGTGTTGGCGACCGCGTTCACGTTCACGACCGTCCCGCCCGACCCATCGCTCACGAACAGTCCACGCTCGTTGTCGACGAGGTCGGCGTTCTCCAGCACCAGGTCGGTGTTGTCCCCGCCGAAGGTGGCGCCCGCGCCGCTGTTCGCGATGGCGACGAGGTTCGCGATGCGGAGATCGGCCGCGTCGCGCACGATCAACCCCTCGGAGTTGCTCGCCAGGTGCAGGCGGATCGCGGTGCTCTGCCGCACGCCCTCGAGCCGAACGCCCACGTCGTGGCCGCGGACCTGGAGGTCGCGCAGGGCGACGGTGCCACCCAGTGAGGTCACCGCCGAGCCGGCGTTGGCTTCGAAGTCGACCTCGTCGAGCGACAGCGCGGCGTCCTCGGTGTGGAGCGTGGCGCCCGATGTGGTCGCGTTGGCTTCCAGGCGACTCCCGTCGAGGCTCACCGTTCCACCGCGGACGACCGCAGCGCCCCCCAAGGACGCCTGGTTGCCAGAGAAGGGGCTAGCCGACGCTCGGAGCACGCTCCCTTCCGAAGCGATCGCGCCGCCCTCCGTGCCGGCCTCGTTGTCGATCCAGCTGACCCGCACCGCCTCCACCGTGCTGTCGAGCGCGTCGAGCGCGCCCCCCGTGGTCTCCGCTCGGTTCCGCTCGAAGGTGACGTCGGTGAGGTCGACCCGGCTGTCCGTCGCTCTTAGGGCTCCTCCCTGGCGCCCGTGGTTGTCGGACAGCACCGCGTCCTCCAGGGTCAGGTCGCCGCTCTCCACCCACAGCGCCGTGCTGGAGAACCCCACCACCGCAACCCCCCGAAGGGCGAGCGCGCCGCCGACCTGGTCGACCGCTGTGTCCGCAGCCGCCAAGGTGAGGTCGCTCACGGTGACGCTGGCGCCGCCGAGGAAGGTGATCACGGCAGGGGTCTTCGCAGCGCCGACGCTCACCTGAGAGGCGCCGGCGCCCACGATGGACAGGTCGCGCGCCCCGAGCCGCAGGCTCTCTTCGTAGAGGCCCGCGGTGACCTGGATGACGTCGCCGTCGCGGGCCTCGTCGACGGCGCTCTGGATGCTGGTGAAGTCGCCGCCACCGCTGGCGTCGACCCGGATGGTGCCTGCGAGCGCGCCGCGAACCGACACCAGTACGAGCAGCGCGGACATGAGGTCGTCCCGATGAGCGGTCTCAGCGGCGGCACCGCCTTGCGAGCGAGGCGCCGCACGTGTCTTATACACTCCTCGGTACCACCCCGCCCCGGCGGGAGGACCGACGGAGGCCGTACCGATGTGGATGTCCCTGTGCTTGCTGCTCGCCTGCTCGGGCGGTGAGGCCGAGCCCGAGGTGCCGGCCGTGGACCCGGCAGCCGCGGCGGTTCAGAGCGCCGAGAGTGCGCTGCGGCAGGGGGACCTCGCCGCGGCGGATGCTTCCTTCCAGGAGGCCCTCACCACCTCACCCGGCAACGTCGACGCCGCTGTCGGAGCTTCGTACCTGGCGATGCTCTCCGGTGACCTGTCGGCGGCCGACGCGCTGCTGGCGGCGGCCGAGGCAAGCGCTGGCGACCGCGTCGGTGAGCTCGAGGTCCGACGTGCCCTGCTGGCCGTCGAAGCGGGGGACATGGGCGCCGTCCGCACCCACGGCGAAGCGTCCGCGCTCCCCCAGGGCCAGCTGCTCGCGGCCGAAGCCGCCATGGCGGGGGCCGACGTCGACGGCGCCCTCGCCCTGCTCGAGCAGGCCGCCGCCGGAAGCGGTGGCGCAGCGGACACCGCCAAGCACTACCTGGAGCTCCTGAACCACGACGACTTCGGGCGTGCGGCGGTCGCGGAGCTGTACGCACTCTGGGCGATGGGCAGCCGCGAGGCGGCCGCCAGGTCGGCGCCGGGTGTGGTGGCCGATCTCGACGACGCGGCGGAAGACAAGGGTGCGGAGCTGCTCTTCTGGGCAGGGCGCGCCGCGTCGGTGGGGGAGGCCGAGGCGGCGGCCCATCTCCTGGCGGCCATCGACGGCAAGCCGCCCGGCCAGGCCTGGCGCGTGAACGCGACCCAGACCCTCGTCGAGTGTGCTGACGGGAACGTGCAAGCCTGCGCCTCGGGCTTGGAGACCGTCGACCTGGTCGCCACCGACTCCGCGGCGCTCCACACCCGGGCCACGGCGGCGGTCGCGCTCGGGCGATCGGACGCGGAAGGTGGCAAGGCCTTGCTCACGGACCATCCGGGGGAGTCGACCGCGCGGGCGGCCCTGGAGCTGGGCGATCTCGAGCTCGCGCGTAAGCTGGCGCCGGCTGGGCTGTTCAGTGACCACCTGGCTGCGAGGTGAGCGTGAAGCGGACGATCCTGACGGGCCTGGCCATCGCGGTGCTGGGCGCCCCCGTGTCGGCGGACGCGAAGCGAGACAAGGACGGCGGCACCCGGGTCTACGTGCGCGTGGTCGACGAGAGTGGCGGTCCCATTCCGACCGCGGTCATCCGGCACCCCGCGGAGCAGGACCGCCACCGGGTGAACTCGGTGGATGGCACGTGGGACGAAGAGGTGCTCTACATGCCGGATGGCACCGAGCTCGTCTTCGAGCCCGGGCTGATGCTCACGCTCGAGGTCTCGGCGCCGAGCTTCGAGACCAAGGTGGTCCAGTACCAGGTACGCCGCCGCCGGAACCGCTTCGACGTCGAGCTCGTCGAGCTGGAGATCGAGGAGTCGGTCATCGAGCCGCCGAAGATCCAGTTCGGCACCGACAGCCCCCGCGACACCACCGGCGCTCCGCCGGCCAACTAAGGCGAGGTCTCCATGCGATCCCTTCTGCTGGCGCTCGCGCTCGTCCCCTTTGCCCAGGCTGGCGACGCCGGGGACTACGCCCGCCTGTTTCCCCTGCATCCGTGCAGCGACGGCTGGGCGGGCTGTGTGGTCGACGGCGACGTGTACGACGCCGACGCCGCACGAGACGGCGCCGGCTACCCGATGCCGGCCGACCTCCGCTTCGGCTGGTTCGATCTCAGCGACACCGTGGCCACGAGCCCCTTCACCGGGCTGAGTGACTACAGCGCCGTGCCCGTCGCCGTGGCGGCTGCTCCCGAGCCCAGACAGGTTCGCCCCGAAGCCGCCGAGCCCGCGCGCCGGGACATCGCGGCGAACCCCACCGCGAACGACCCTGCGCCCGAGGTCGTGGCGTCCACCTCCACGAGGTCGAGCGGCTCCAGCAGCTACGAGCCACCCAGCACCGCCACCCGTGCCACCCCTTCGCGCAAGGGCGGCTCGTCCTACGACGGCGCCGCGTCGTCCGGGTCGTCCGGCGCGTCCGGCTCGGGGTCTTCCGTCACCGAGGACTACGGCTCGGCGCGCTCCATCGCGAGCTACGCGAGCGAGCCCGCGACGGGCACGGCCGCCGAGCTCTCCGAACCCGCGGCCACACCCCGCGCCGCGAGCACGGTCGACCCCTTCGCAGTCGAGGAACAACAAGCCACCTTCGCGACGCAGGGCAGCGACCTGAAGCCGGCCTTCGAGGAAGCCGTGCCCTCTGCGCCGCCCATCGCGTCCAACCCCCTCGCCGTCGAGGAGGCCGCTCCGGTGGTCGCCTCGGTGGAGCCGGTCGACGACGAACCCATCGATCTCCCGGTCAAGATCGACCAGACGCCGCAGGTCTTCGATGACTCGTGCGACGACCTGAAGCCGCTGCAGCCACAAGCGGTGATGGGACGGCTCCGCGCCGGCCAGATCGGGTGCCTGGAGGATGCGTTCGGTGCCGCGGGGAGCCAGACCGACAAGGACGCGATCAGCCGCGTGTTGATGGTCAACGCCGAGGCGGCGGACGACAAGCGCTCCTGGGAGAAGCTCGTCAAGCGCCACCTCGACGAGGTCGATCGCTCGGATCCCGAGATCTGCTTCAGCTACGCGCTGCACCTGTCCAAGGGCTCGGTCGGCCGCGCCTACGGCGTGATCAAGTGGGCTGACTACGCCCTCGAGAACAAGACCGTGTGGACCGGGTCGACCTACAAGGCGCGGGTCTACGCGCTGTACAAGCTGAAGGCCGAAGCCGCCACGCGGCTGTGGGAGGACGCGGCTCAGAAGGTCGTCGACGGCAAGGGCGACCGGGACGCGCTCCAGTCCGACGAGGAACAGCGGCGGGGCATCGCAAAGACCTATGCGCTCGAGTGGCTGACCTACGCCCGGCAGTCCGGTCAGAAGACCTCCGAGCCGATGGCGCTGTGCGTCTCCGCCGCGGGCAACAAGAAGTTCTGCGGGGAGTGATGCTCTTCGTCGCGTTGTGGGGATGCAGCGGCGAGGCGCCGGACGCGGTCGACGCGCCGGTCGCGCCCCTCGTGGATGCGTCGCTCCTGGCCGCGGCCTGGCAGATCGAAGCCGCACCGCTCGACGTGATGGGCGCCCTCACGAGCGACCGGGGTTGGCGGGCCTTCTACAGCCGTGACTACGACGCCGCGCTCGCCGCTGGGTCCTCGGACACCCTCGCAGCGCGCGTGCATGCCGAGCGCTTCGCCCTGTACCGCCAGGCGTCGCTCCTGCAGGCCAACGCCATCCGCGCCACCTACGGTGCCGATCAGCGCCGGGAAGGGGACCCCGCCGAGGTGGACTACCTGCTCGCGGTCGCCGCCGTCGTGCACGGCGACCTGGACGAGGCGCGCGCGCTGTTGTCCTCGAGCCGCGACGGCTGGGCGCCCGAGGTGTCGGAAGCCGCCGCAGCATGGGACGCGCGCCTCGCGCAGGAGGCGGTCGTGCTCGACGCGATCAGCCTCCCGATGCCGGAAGACGTGGCGCCGTGGTCGCTCGCAGAGACCGTGGGCGAGCTGTCGGTGCAGGTGGTCGATCCCACCGCGGTGCTCGCGTTGGGTGCGGCCGAGTACCGGGCCGCGATGGCCCTCGGCGGGGTCGAGGCGGTGATGGCGCCCTGGACCCTGGCCCTCGATCCGGCGACCACCAGCGCCGCCGAGCTCGGTCTGCACGCGCGGTTCCTGAGCGCCTGGCCCAGCGCCGGCGACGCGGTCTTCGCGGCAGCCGCCCGCCAGGGCAGCAGCGCGGTTGCGGCCCACGCCGGCACCTCGCTCCTCGCCGCGGCGATCGCGCCGTGCGTGGAGGGGGGCTTCGACCTCGTCTGCATCGGCGAGGCCTCGGCCGGGCTGAGCCACCAGATCGAGGCGGCGATGACCGAGGCCGCAGGCGAGGAGCAGCGGGACCACCGCGACCTCGCGAACCTCGCGCGCGTGGGGGTGCTGCGCGCCGCCGCGCGCCTCGCTGAGGCCGACGGTGAGCGGGAGACGAGCGGCCGGTTGATGGTGGAGGCTCTCGACCGCAGCCTCGGTCCTGCGGCCGACCCGACGTTCTTCATGTCCCTCGCTGCGTGGGACGCGCAGAACCGGAATGCGGTGCGCGCCCAGGAACTGGTGCACCCCCTCACCGAGCGCTTCGAAGGGGTCGCCTGGGCACGAAGCTCCCTCGACGCACTACACTTGCGTGTCTCCCGTGATGCCGGTCCCGGCCTCCCCATGCACTGAGCCATGACGAACACCTTCACCCGCGCACTGCTTTCGCTCGCTGCCGTGGCCGCTGTGGCCACCACCGGCGCGAGGTTGACCTACTACGAGGAGTCGCTGCCGGGGACGCTGAACCCCATCTACGCGTCCTCGATGGTCGACTACCGCGTCGACGAGTTGATCTTCGACCGCCTCTACTACCACTCGCCCATCACCAACGAGCTCACGTCTCGGCTGGTGGAGACCTGGGAGGTGGCCGAGTCCGGGCAGGCCGTCCGGCTGACGCTGCGCCGCGACGCCAAGTGGCACGACGGCTCGGGCCTGAGCGCGGAGGACGTCTGCTTCACGGTCGACGCCATGCTCGACAGCGGCACCACGAGCCCGATCGCCGAGGGCTACCGCGCCGAGCTGTCGGGCTGCGAGGTGGAGGGCAAGAACGTCGCCCTGGTGCGCTTCAAGAAGGTCTTCCACAACCCCTTGAACCGCCTGAGCTTCTACGTGCTCCCGAAGCACGCGCTCACCGACACCGCTGTCCCACCGGACCACGAGTTCTCGATCCGCCCCATCGGCACCGGATCGATGAAGGCCTCCATGGGCCGAAGCGGCGTGAGCTTCGAGGCCTTCAAGAACGGCCACCACAGCCCCGGCGTCGACCTGATGCTCCAGGAGGGCAACGACCCGCTGGTGCAGGTCAAGACCCTGATGCAGGACGGTGTGCAGGGCATCGTCGCGGTCCCGCCCGGACGGCGTCCGGACGTCACGGCGTCGGATCTGTTGGCGCTCAAGTCCTACGACCTTCGGAGCTGGTGGTACGTCGCCGTGAACCCGGCCAAGCCGTACCTGAAGGACAAGCGCGTACGCCAGGCCCTCGACAAGCTGATCGACCGCACCGATCTGCGGCAGCTCAGCCTCGGCATCGCGCCCGACGAGAACAACTCGCCCTGCGAGTTCATCTCCGGACCGTTCGTGCAGTCGTCGCCCTATTACAACCGGTCGGTGCCCACCCAGCCTCGATCCGATCGAGAGGCGGCCTTCGCACTGTTGAAGGAGGCCGGCCTCACCCAGGAGGGTGGTCGCTGGCACTACAAGGGGCAGCCCATCACGCTCCGCATCGGCATGAAGGCCCCGCTGGACAACGAGGCCCCGGACCTGCTGAGCCAACTCGGAAACCAGCTCGGTGCCGCAGGCTTCGACCGCCAGACCCACAAGATCTCCACCGACGACTGGAACACCAAGGTCGAGACCGGCCAGATGAACGACTACGACCTGCTGATCGGCAAGTGGTCGTTCGGCCTGGTCGAAGACGTCAACGCGCTCTTCCACACCCGGAAGGGGAACCGCGGCTCCAAGAACATCTTCAACTTCACCAACACCCAGGTCGATGTGTTGCTCGCGCAGTACGACGCGGCACGCACCGACACCCAGGCCCAGGATGCCTACCACCAGCTCCACGAGACCCTGGCGGGCGAGCTTCCATACCTGTTCCTGTGGAAGCTCGACACGAAGAGCGCCTGGCGAACGGAGGTTCGGGGCACCACCATCGCGCCGTACTACTATTGGACCGAAGTCGACGCCTGGACCTACAACCCCTGAACCGGCGGTAGGCCCCCGATGAAGCGCTGGTGGATCCGGCCGGCGGTGCGTCTCGTCGCGGCGACCTTGTTGCCCGTGCTCGTGCCGCTCGTCATCACGGGCTTCATCTGGGCCCTGCCCGGCGACCCCGCGTCGTTGATCTGTCCGCCAGAGGTCTGCTCCGGCACCGAGGAGCTCGCGCGTCGTTGGAACCTCGACGGTGGGCCGTGGAACTTCTTCTCGGCCTGGCTGTCGGGGGCGGTTCAGGGTGACTTCGGCCGCTCCTGGCGCCTCCTGCAAGGCGCGCCCGTCGCCGACCTGCTGTGGGCATCCTTGCCCCTGACTGCGGCGTTGGTGAGCGTGGCGTTCGTGCTGGTGCTCGTCGGCGCGCTCGGCGCTGCAACGCGCTGGCTGCCGGACTGGGCGGATGGCCCGCTGGAAGCGGTGGGCCTGGTCCCCGTGCTGGTGCTCGCGCTCTCGGTTGCGGCCACGGTCACCATGAGCTTCGGTGCTCGAGCCTTCGAAGCCGAAGCGGTCGTCGTCAAGGTCGTGCTCGGCGCGCTGGCACTCGGGCTCGCGGACGCTGCGCTGTCGGGCACGGTCATCGGCGTGCGCAGCCAGGTCGAGGACGAGCGGCGGCAGCGGTACGTGCGCATGGCTGCGCTGCGCGGAGAAGGGGAGCTGCAGAACGCCCTGCCCAACGTGCTTCCCGCGCTCGTCGGCCAGCTGCGCGCCCGGACCCTGCACCTGCTGAGTGGTGCGGTGGTGGTCGAGGTCGTGTTGCAGCTCGAGGGGCTCGGCGATCTGCTCTGGGGTGGCACGCTCGTGCAGGACTTCGGTGTGGTGTTGGCAGCGGCCTTCGGGTTCTCGCTCTTGAGTGCCGTGCTGCTGGCGGGTCAGGCGCTGATCGAGATCCTGGTCGCCTTGCACGTGCGTCGCTCGCCAGCCGTGGGGGCCGTGTGAGGTTCGGCGCCGCGGTGCTGGGAGCCACCCTGCTGATCGCCGTGATCGCCTTGGGCGTGGGCGCTCCCGAGCACCTCTCGGACCCGCAGCTCGACGCCGTGTTGGCGTCACCGCTGGAGCAGCTTCCCCTGGGCACCGACGAGCGTGGCCGGCCGCTCATCGACTATGCCCGACAGGGGGCGGGGATCGTCGCGGGGCCCGCCCTGCTCGCGGGCTTGTTGGTCGCTCTGTTCTCGACGCTCGGCGGGCTTGCCGCGTGCATCTCGCCGCGCACCGAGGCGGTGCTCGCTGGGCTCGGTGAGGTCGTCGGCGCGCTGCCCCGCATGGTGGTGATCCTGGTGGTGGCGCTGGTCGTGCCGCGTGAGAGCCGCAGCCTGTGGCCCATCGCCCTCACGTGGGCCTTGCTCGCGACACCCGGCGCCATGGACGAAGCGGCGGCGGTGGCGCGCAGGCTGGGCGGCGCCCGGTTCGTGGAGGCCTTGCGGGCCCACGGCTTCTCGTCGCCCCGCATCCTGCTGGTCCACCTCGTCGGCTACAACCTCCGGCCGGTGGTCGTTCGCCAGGGCCTCGAGACCATGATGCAGGTGGTCTTCCTGGAGATCGCCCTGTCCTACCTCGCCCTCGCCGACAACCAGCCGAGCCTGACCCACAGCGACAGCACACGGAGCTGGGCCGCCATCCTGGACCTCGGCTACAAGGTCATTCTCGACCTGGACGCCTGGCACGCGCTCTGGACGGGGCTCGGGTTGCTGGCCATGGTCGCCGGCGCCGTGGTCTCCCTGCGCTTCGCCACGCGGGCTCGCTGATGGGTGCGCTGGTCGAGCTGCGAGACCTCTCGGTGCACTACGGCGACAAGGTGCTCGTGCAGGGCGTGAGCCTGGGCGTCGAGGAGGGCAGCGTGACCGCGGTCATGGGGCCATCCGGCTCGGGCAAGAGCCTGACCGCACGCGTCGCCATGGGCTACGTCGACGAGGGGCTGCGGGTCGCGACCGGCTCGCTGCGCTACCCGGCGCACAGCGACCGGGACTGGCTCTCCGGGGTGGCGGGCGGCCCCCCCCGCGCCCACGCCCGCCTGCGCCGGGCCACGCGGGTTCTGCGCGGTGGGTGGCTGAGCTACTCGCCGCAGGCCGCGTTCTCCGCGCTGAATCCGGGTCGAACCCTCGGTCGGCAGCTGGCCCTGTCGATGTCCCGCCGCGTCGAGCCACCGGCGTCGCCCGCGCGCGAGCTCGGTCGCCTCCTGGAGCGCGTCGGGCTCGATCTCGACGCGGCCAGGGCGCTCCCGTCCGAGCTCTCCGGTGGGCAGTGCCAGCGGGCAGCTCTGGCGGTGGCGATGGCCCCGGCTCCGAGCCTCGTGCTGGCGGACGAACCGGAGACCGGCTTGGACCCCGTGCTCACACGGGTGGTGACGGAGTTGCTCCTGGACGTCTGCAAGGAAGAAGGCTGCGGGCTGCTGTTGATCTCCCACCACGACGACACGGTCGAACGCATCGCCGACCGCGTGGTCCGGCTGGGAGCCCACGCGTGATCTGCGAAGCCCGGGACCTCCACAAGACCTTCGTGCAGGCGGGCACCTTCCCCTGGTCGCCGAGGCGGGAGGTTCCTGCCGTTCGTGGCGTCGACCTGACGGTCGCCCCCGGCGAGGTGGTCGCGCTCGTCGGTCAGTCCGGATCCGGCAAGACCACGCTGGCCCGGATGGTGCTCGGTCTCGAGGAACCGGACCAGGGGACCATCGACCTGGAGGGTGTGCGCTGGCATGGCCTGTCCGAGCGCGCTCGCCAGCCTCGGCGCGTCCGGTACCAGTACGTACCGCAAGATGCGCTCAGCGCGCTCGATCCCCAGCAGACCGTGCTGGAGCACGTCGAGGAGACCCTCCGTGTGTTGGTCGGGTGCGACCGCCACGACGCGCGAGCTCGTGCGATGGCCATGCTCGAGCGGCTCGGCTTGCCGGCGCGCGCCAACAGCCTGCCGCGGCAACTCTCCGGCGGCGAGCAGCGCAGGGTCACCCTGGCACGGGTGCTCGCGCTCGAGCCGCGACTCGTGGTGGCCGACGAGCCCACCTCCGGCTTGGAGCCGGATCGGCGCCAGGCGGTGCTTCGCGACCTGGTCGGCAACCTTCCGGAGAGCGCGGGGTGTATTCTCGTGACGCACGAGATGGCCGCTGCGCGCGCCTGGGCGCATCGCGCCCTGGTGATGCTCGGCGGTCGGGTCATCGAGGAGGTGGACCTGCGCCGCGACGAGCCGACCCACCCCTACGCGAAGCTGTTGTTCGCGCCCTGGGATCATGACGTGCCCGATGCGCCCCTCGCCACCAGCGGGTGCCCGTGGCGTCACGGCTGTCCCCTGATGGACGACGCTCTTGCCGACACCTGTGCGCGTGGGCTACCTGCGCTGACGCCGCTCTCTCCGGGCCACGGCGTGGCCTGTCATTTCCATCACCGGAGTTCCTCATGAGGAGCCTTCTGGTCGTTCACACGCTGCTCTTCGCGCTCCCGGCCTTCGCTGGCGAGCGCGAGTCGGCCGAACACACCCAGCGCTTCGAGGAGATGCAGCGGCTGGCGTCACGTGGCGCCTGGGCAGGCGTGGAGCGCGCTTTCCTGGCCATCGAGGAGCTCGAGGACGAGGGCGAGGTCCTCACCTACGACGACTTCTGGCTCGGTGCCCAGTCGGCCCGCGCCCTCGGCCACATGGCGCACTGCCGGAGCCGCCTGGCCCGAGCGGCACAGCTCGACGGAACCACCGACGTGATCACCTGGCTCGAGGAGGTCGACGGTGCCTATGGTCCGGTCGACCTGGGCTACGACCGCTCCCTGACCGCCGAGCTGACGGTGGCCGCGATGCCCTTCGCCACCGATCAGCGGGCCGCCATCGCGTGGGCCCAGGAAGGCCTCGTCGACTCCCGCGCCTTCGACGGCCTGCTCCCCGCAGGGGAATACACCTTGGGCGAGACCGCTTTCACCGTGGTGGCTGGCGGAGACACGGTGAAGGTGTACCTGGACCCGTACGACGGGCGGAACACGGGCGGCGAGGACGACGGCTTTGCCTTCGCATTCGTCGGCCCGCGTGCCCACGTGGGCGCGGCCTTCACGAGCATCGGGGATCCGGTGCGCAGCGACAGCATCCAGCCCCCGGGCTGGGGCGGCGCCGGCGCGCGTGCTGGCGTAGGCCTCGAGGTGGGGCTGCCGCGGCGCTTCGGCGTGGCGGCGGAGGTCGGGTACCACGGCTTGTTCCTGGGTGGCGACGGCCAGACCGAAGGCGGCGTCACCCACCTCGGCTACGGGGCGCTCGGCCCGACCTACCGCCCAGCCGACAAGATCTGGCTGGGGGTCTCGGGCATCCTGGCCGCGGGCACGGCCCGCGCGGTCGGGGTCTACGATCTCGACCAGGTCAACCAGGACTGCCCCTTCGGCAGCGACTCGCCCGACTGCGCGTTCGTGTCGTCCATCCAGGAGGATCGGCGGGGCGAGATGCCGTGGGACACCAACGCATTCCAGCCCGGCGGCGCCTCCGCGTCGGTCTCGTATGCGGCCTTCGAGCTCACCGATGAGCTCGCCGGCGTCATCACCCTCCAGGGGGGGCTCTTGCTGGACCCCTACCGGAACTGCCCCTTCGGGCAGCTCGGGTTCGGCATCGGGCCCACCCTACCCAGCACCGAAGAGGTCCGGTGATAGAGCTCCTGAGCTGTCTGCTCGTAGCCCAGGCCGCGGAGGTGTCCTCCCGTGACGGCGGGCATGTCCAGAACCCCCAGTGGAGCGACGACGGCTCCTACCTCGCCTACGAGGTCAACGATCTGAGCGACACCGTGGAGCTGTTCGTGGTCGAGGTGGTGTCGGGGTCGGCGCGTACACCGCGCGAGCTCGAGGTCCCGGGCACCGGAGGCGGCTTCGCGGGCGGCGGTTTTGCGGCCGCGCCACACTGGGCCGACAAGCCCCAACAGATGGTCATCTACGAAGGATCCAATGCGGGCGGAACCGTGCGGCTCTACTACGCGAACCCGGCCGGCGGCGCCCCCAACGAGATCCTGACCTCCAACCAGATCGGCGGGAACCTCGGGTTTCCGTCCATGGCGGCGGACGGTTCGAAGCTCGCCTTCGTCTCGGACAGCGCAGGCCGCGGCGACATCTTCATCTGGGAGCTGTCCAACAACGCGGTGACCTCGATCTTCCCCACCGACGCGCCGGAGCACTTCCCGACCTTTGGCGATGGCGCGTCCGATCGACTCGTCTTCACCCGGAAGAACGGCGGGACCGAGGACCTCTTCTCCTGGAACGGGAGCACCACCCCGCCGCTGAAGGGTGGGAACGGTGATCAGACTCGCCCCACGCTGGTCGGCGAGAAGGTCGTCTACTTCACATCCGAGCGCGGTGACGGCCACTGGGACATCGCGGTCACGTCGTCGGAGCCTGGCGGCAAGCGGAGCATCATCGCGCGCGACGTGAAGCTTCCGTCGCGGGGCACGCCCGCGGTCACGCCCGATGGGCGGTCCGTAGCCTGGGTGAGCGCCGATCCGTCCCAGAGCCACCAGGTGAGCTTCACGCGGCTCGACGGCTCGTCGACGAGCACCCTGGACACCGGTCTCGTCAGCGCTGGAGAGCCCGCGGTCACCACTGCGAGTGGCAAGGTCTGGCTCGCGTTCACGGCGCTTCCCTCGGCCGGGAGCGACTGGCGCAAGCTGCACGTCGTCGACGTCACGGGAAGCTTCTAGCTCGATCGGGCGGGGCTCTCGGGGGTGGGGCGCTGCCTCGCTCACGCAGCCAGCGCCGTCGTCGGGCATACTCCTGCCCATGTTTCTCTGGTTGGCCTGCACCTCCTCCGACGTCAGCGTGCTCGAGCCCGACTCCGCGGCGCCGGCCGACACCTCTCCGCAGGTGGACACGTCCAGCGTCGACAGCGGGCAGCCGCCCGACAGCGCCGCACCCGGCGACACCGAGGACACCGCGCCGGTGGCGGTGGACACCGGGGAGAAGCCGGACCCACCGCCCTGCGCCGACCGCACCGGCTGGCCCGCGGACCATCAGAAGCTCGCCGACGCCAACCTCAGCGGAGTGACCGAGGGTTGGACCGTGAACGAGTACGCGCCCAGCTATCGGAAGCAGGCCCAGGACGGTGCCTGGTACGACCTGCGGCAGTTCTACGGCGACGTCCTGGTCGTGCAGCTCGCCGCGGGCTGGTGTCCCTACTGCACCGCCGACGCCGGCGCCTACGAGTCGCTGTACCAGACGTGGTCCGAGCACTGCTTCACCTTCGTGACCGTGCTCGGTGAGACCGGCGCCTACCAGAACGCCGACGTGGAGTACGCGTCGGCCTGGGCCTCCGCCTACGGGCTGAGCCACCCGGTGCTGGCCGACCCCGAGCAGGATCTTGCCGAGTCGCTCGACAGCAGCGCCGTTCCGCAGTTCTTCGTGATCGATCGGAGCTTCAAGGTGAGGGCCTACTTCTCTGGTGAGACCGACCCGGCGTACCTCGAGCAGTACATCCAGGCGCTCGTGGACGACCCGCTGCCCTACTGAGGTCGGATCTCGAGTGCGAGCGGGCAGTGGTCGGAGCCGAGGACGTGGGGCTCGTGCCACGAGCGGCAGCGCGGGGCCAGCTCCTCGGACACCCAGAAGTGGTCGAGCCGCCAGCCCACGTTGCGTTCGCGGCTGCCGGCCCGGTTGGACCACCAGGTGTAGTGATCGGGATCCGGCTCGTCGCGACGGAACACGTCGACCAGCCCCGACTGCTCGAAGTGGTCGAGCCAGGCTCGCTCCTCGGGCAGGAAGCCGCTCGTTCGCTTGTTGTTGGCGGGCCGCGCGAGATCGACCGGTCGGTGGCACGTGTTGAGGTCGCCGCACACGATGGCTTCGCGGCCAGCCAGCCGGAGGCCATGCACCTGGCCGAGCACGGCGGCGTAGCTCTGCAGCTTCCGCGACACGTGCTCCCCGCCGCGCCCCCCGTTGGGAAAGTAGCCGTTGACCAGCACCGTGCCGTCCTCGAGCCCGGCGACGAGGAAGCGGCCTTCCTCGTCGAAGGGAGGCACGCCGAGCTCGCGCACGCCTGTGAGGGGCACGCGGCTCGCGATGGCCACGCCCGACCAGCCCTTCCGGGTGCGTGCGTGGCTCCAGTGCCACGTGTAGCCGGACAGGGCCGCCAGCTCGAGCGGGAGCTGGGCATCCCCCATCCGGGTCTCCTGCAGGCAGACCACGTCGGCATCGGCCTGTCGGAACCAGTCGACGAAGCCCTTTCGAAGCGCGGCGCGCAGGCCGTTGACGTTCCACGAGTAGAGGGTCACGCCAGGCTCAGCCGAGCTCGCGGACGGCGTCGAGCACGTCGTCGACGTGGAAGCGGTCCTGGCCCTTGAGCTTGCGCTTCACGCGGACCTTGGGCCAGGTCTGCCGCACGATGCCCGCCTCGTCGATCAAGAACGTTGCGCGCTGGATGCCCATGTAGGTGCGCCCGTAGTTCGTCTTCTCGACCCAGCAGCCGTAGGCTTCGATGACCGTCTTGTCGGGGTCGGAGAGGAGCTGGAAGTTCAGGTCGTGCTTGGCCACGAAGCTGCAGTGCCGCTTCAAGCTGTCGGCGCTGAGCCCGAGCACGACGGTGTTTCTGGCCGCGAACTGCTCTTGCAGATCGCGGAAGCCCTTGGCCTCGGTGGTGCAGCCCGGCGTGTCGTCCTTCGGGTAGGTGTAGAGCACGACGCGCCGACCGCGCAGATCAGCGAGCGTGACGTCGCTGCCGTCGTGTGCGGGCAGGGTGAACGAGGGTGCGGTGGCACCCACCTCGACAGCGGACATTGGACCTCCTGAGCCCACGGTCCTAACCGGGCTGTCCCTCCGTGAAGAAGGCGGTGAGCTCATCCTTCTGCTGGGCCGCATCCTCGAAGCCCAGACGCTCGATCGCGGCGGTGTAGGCGCGGTCGAAGAGCAGGAAGCTGAGCAGGTCGGCGTCGGACGATGGGCCGTCTTCTCGGGCAGCGATGACCTTGAGGAGCCGGCCCGTGGGCCCGTGGGCGTCCATGCGGGCGAACACCTCGGCGGCGACCCGCCCGAGGTCTTCTCGAGGGCGCACGAGCAAGGTCTCGACGCGGCAGTAGGGCGTGCCGCGGCGGTGTCCGAGATCGGCGTTGAGCGTGTCCATGAAGGCGGCGCCGTACGTGCGCTCGCCCCACGCGAACAGCGCGTTGTACTGCTCGACCCGGTGCAGGTCCGCTTCGACAGGGTCGAGCATCAGGGCGTCGAGGGCCTTTCCGGCGAGGTAGGTCATGTTCGGCCGGCTCTCCCTCGCGGCCGCCAGCGCGGACTCGCTCCTCACCGACAAGGCGCGCTTGACGCCGAGCACCAGCACCTTGTCGGCGCCCATGCGAAGGGCCGGTGTCAGCGGCGTGTTCTGCCGGAGGGAGCCGTCCACGTGGAAGCGTCCTTCGACCTCCACCGGCGGGAACACGAAGGGGATCGCGGCGCTCGCGAGCACGTGCTGCGGGCCGATTCGGGTGCGGCGGACGACCGAGCCCGGGTAGGGGAGGAAGCCGTCACTGCCCGGCTGGTGGCGGTCGACGAAGTACACGGTGCGGCCGGTCGCGATCTCGCACGTGGTGACGCAGAAGGCTTCCAGGCGTCCGGATGCAAGCCGAGCGCGAAGCCCCTCGTGAGGAAAGCGCTGCCGGATGACCCGTTGCAGCTTCTGGTTGTCCAGGAGCGCGGGCTGCCGGTCCATGGGGAGCTGGCGACGGAAGAGGTAGAACGGGCTCGTGAGCAGGCGCGTGGCGCGGAAGCTCATCACCTGGGCGGGCTCGAGCTCCTTCCAGAACCTGCTCATCTCGCGGACCGAGGCCTCGCCGAAGCCGCAGCCGGCGTACCAGGCCCCGTTGATGGCGCCCACACTGGTTCCGCAGATGATCTGGATGGGCGGGCGGCGGCCGAGCCGTGGTCCGAGCCGGGTGCCGATCCATCGGACCACGCCCGCTTCGTAGGCACCACGCGCGCCGCCGCCAGAGAGCACGATGGCGATGCGGGGGTGGTCCATGCCTCCCAGGATGCCAGACTTCTTCTCGGGAGCGGGTCAGTCCGCCTCGAGGTCGACGTGCCGCGCCTCGGGCACCTCGCTCCGGACCTTCGCCTCCAGACGGTCGACCTCGTCCCCCAGCGCATCCGTGATCCGATTGGCATAGCTCACGAGCAGCTCGGCGAGGTCGTCGGCGTTCGCGAGCCCGTCGTAGACCGCGTGCAGGTCGCCCAGCTCGCTCAGGTGACGGCGGGCGATGGCGCGCCCGTCGAACTCCACCTCGGCCTTGAAGCGTACTGCGTCGGCGCCGATCCGAGTGGCCTTGACGTCGAGCACACCATGGACGACCGGATCGTCGGCGATGACGTGCACGAGCCGCTCGCGGACCTCCGGGCGCACCGCCTTGCCGAGGAGCTGGCTGCGGTTCTTGCGCACGAGGAAGATGGCCACGCCACCCAACAAGGCCGCGATGAGGAGGGACGCGATGCCATCGAAGTAGAGGCTGCCGGTGAGCTGGCCGAGCCCGATCGACCCGGCCGCGAGGAGCACCCCGAACACCGCTGCGCTGTCCTCGAGGAGCACGGCGACGGCCATTGGATCCGGCCCCTCCCGGACGTAGGTCCAGAACGGTACCCCGGCCTTGGCCGCCTGCTTCCGGATGGCCACTGTCGCCACGCCCAGCGCGTAGCCTTCCACGACGACGGCAAAGGCCAGGATGCCCAGCGCCACACCGGGCGACTCGATGGGCTCCGGGTGCAAGAGCGTGTGCACACCGTGGTACGCCGTGACCCCGCAGCCGAGGAAGAAGATGCCGACGGCGCTGATCAGCGACCAGACGAACTGCTCGCCACCGTACCCGTACGGGTGGTCCTCGTCGGGGGGGAGCTCGGACTGCTTGATGCCGAGCGCCAACAACGACTGGTTGCCCACGTCGGCGAGGCTGTGGATGCCCTCGCTCAAGAGCGCGCCGGATCCCGTCATCGCGAAGCCCACGAACTTGGCCACCATCACGAGGCTGTTGCCCGCAATGGCTGTGTAGACGGCCTTGGTGCTGCCACTTGCCATGGACGGTCGGATAACCCCAGGCATGCTCTTCGCGCTTGTTCTGGCCCACGCCGCCGACCTCCAGTTCTCGTACACGCCCAACCCGGGGCCGAATGAGCAGCCAGCTCTGCTGCTCACGCCTTCGCGGGACGTACGGGAGCTGCACATGGCGTGCACGCTCGGGGGACAGCTCGACGAACGCACCCTGACCGATCTGCCAGCGGGCGTGCAACAACGTGTCGACCTGCTGCGCGATCCGGCCATCACCAGCGCGAGCTGCGGCCTGCGAACGGTCTTCCAGGATGGCTACGTCGAGCTGTTCGAGGCCGAGGTGGGGTGGAGCTTCGGCGGAGGCCTCTCGGTGGATCTGCTGCACGCGAGCGCGGACCTCGACGCCCACACCTTGACCTTCTCGGTGACCGCCCCCGTCGATCATGCCGAGGTGGTCGCCTACGGGGCCCACCGCGTCGAGCTCGGTCGGGCCCGAATCGGTCTGGCCGATGGTCCGGGCGCCGTGACGGTCCCCTGGGTGGGCGACCCCGCGGACGTGGTCTTGCTCGACGTCAAGGTGGTGGATGGCGCGGGTGCCTGGGCGAGCTTCACCTACAGCCCCTGGTTCCTGGAGATCCCCCACGACGACGTGCTCTTCGCCACCAACATGGCAGACGTTCCGGCGGACGAGGCCTGGAAGCTCGAGCGCACGCTGCAGGAGCTGAACGAGGTGCTCGAGAAGTACGGCGACGTGGTCCCCGTGCAGCTCTACATCGGCGGATGCACCGACACCGTGGGGGACGCGGGGCACAACCAGGACCTCTCCAATCGGCGTGCCCGCGCCATCGCGACCTGGCTCCGCACCCACGGCTACGCGGGCCCGATCTACTACAACGGCTTCGGGGAGCGGTGGCTCGCCGTGCCGACCGGAGACGGCGTGGACGAGCAACGCAACCGGCGCGCGGTCTACATGGTCGGTGCGAACCCGCCGCCGCCCTCCACGGGCGTGCCGACGGTGCGCTGGAGCGAGCTGTAGCCAACTCCGGCTACAGGAAGCCGAGCCCGATCTCCTTCTCTCCGAGCGCAGTTCCGACCGTGAGGAACACGGCGCCCTGGTTGTCGGAGACGTTGACGGTGGTGTCACTGTCGCTGACCTCGAAGGTCATCGAGCGCGCGTTGGCCTGGTAGCCCAGGCTGACCAGGATGTTGGGCTGCACCATCGCATCCACCATGACCAGCACCCCCCGGTCCACGGGCCACGGGGACCAGGTGACCGCAGCTTCGGCATACGCGCTCAGGATGCCGCGGTGCAGCGACGCTCCGACGCCCGTCCGTCCGCCTTTCACGGGAAAGTTCAGCAGCTCCGGTGTGGTTCGCGTGTCGTCGGCGTAGCGGAACAGCACGGCGTTCGAGGTGTGGTACCAGGCGCCGCCATGGAGGTTCGCGAAGCCACCCACGCCATAGCGATAGCGTGCGCCGAGCTGCCAGTCCGTGCGCCGATCGTTGAAGTCGTCGCCACCGATCTCCACCGAATAGCCGAGCGCACGCGCGCGCAGATCGATGCCGACCGGCCCGTTCATGGGCCAGATGTCCGCGCTCGCGTAGCCACCAAACCCGCCGGACCCGAGTCCGGCCGTGAACGCCGCGTCGTTCGGGACATCCAGGCCATCGCCCCCAGCGCCCAGGTCGTAGTCCTGGGACATGAAGGTGAAGCCGAACCTTGCCGACAGCCACCGATCGTAGCCGAGCCCGGCGCCTGCGCCGCCTCCACCGCCGGTGTTGGCTACCGGGGCGCTACCGAAGGGACGGGCCGCCGGCGCGGGCGTCACTGGGGTTGTGGTGGGGGACCCCACCGCCGGGGTGGGTGCCGTGAGCGTGGGCGCTGCGGCGGGCGCGACGACCGGTGCGGCCGCGACCACGGGCTCGGGCTGCGCCTCGTCGAGGGTGAGCACCGGCATGGCCTGCCGCAAGGTGTCGAGCGCGGCGGCTTCGAAGCCTGTGCCCAGGGTGTACCAGGCGCTCAAGCCGACGCCGTCCGGGAGCTGCCACGTGGGTGCGGAGGCCTCCAGCTCACCGATGCGCGCGCGCAGCACCACCGGGCCGACCGCCGATCCGGCGCTGTAGGTGACGAGCGCCGCACCCTCGTCGCCCGTGTCCACCTCGGGAGGCAGGGTGCCGTCGCCGATCGGCACACCGAGCGAGACGACCTGGTCGGGCACCGGCAGCCCCAAGGCGTCGACGGCGACCACGCGAACGGGGAGCTCTCCGCCAGAGGTGACGAAGGCGCCGGTGCCCCAGATGCGCAGCTTCGCGGCGGGCAGGCCGGTGGCCGCGACCACCGGGTGGGCCTCGACGCTGATGGTGTCGGCCTTGACGTAGAACTTCTGGCTGTAGGTGCCGTCCTGGTTGTCGCGCAGCGAGCCGCTCTTCGACGCGCCCTGGGCTCGGACGACGACCTTCCGACCCGGAAGGGCCGTGCCTTCGGCGTCTTTGAGCCGAGCGGTGACCGCCACGCTCCGCGTGCCCTCCTCGAGGCTGTCGGGATCCGAAGAGAGCGACATCCGCGGCATCCCGGGAGCGCCGCTCGCGGGCAGGCTCACCTCGGCTCCATCGAGGCTGGCCTTCACGAAGAAGCTGCCCTCGGGCACCTGCACGTCGATCGCGTACCAACCGCCTCCGAGCTCCGTCGCCGTCGGGTTGCCAGGCGCCTTCACCGTGGGGGCCGCACCGGTGCGCGCGCTCCCGTCGGCGTTCGACGCGGCGAGCAGGAAGCGGAAGGTGCTGCCGACCGGCAGGCTGAGGCTCGTCGGAAGCGGCGCGAACGCGAGCTGAGCGCTTGCACCGGTCTCCACGGGCACCGTGGTGGTGGTCGCCGTGCCGGCCGCGTCTGCGCTGACGAGCGTGGCTGAGTGCAGGGCAGGGGACACGTCCATGTCGAAGGCAGCGGTGCCTGCTGGGGAGGCCTTGACCGGACCGTGCTCTCGGCCGTCGACCTTCAGCACGTTCTGGCTCCCTGCGGGGGCCTGCACGGTCTGGCTCGTGCGCACGAGCACGGGGACGGTGATCGAGGCGACGACCAGCTGCGGCGCGGTCAGGTCGGTGACGGTCAGGAGCGCTGCCACCGGCTCCTCGAGGTCGTCCGGTGCGGTGTACCGGGCCACCCAGCCTCCGTCGCCGGAGGGCACGGCGTCGGTGACCGACCCCACGCTCGCGGCCAGCCGGAGTCGCCGCGCTGCCGGTGGGAGGTGCTCGGCGCCATCGGGCAGGATCTTCACGCGCACGCCGTCGCCACCGACCGGATGTTCGGGCGGATCGAGGGCGATGGCGAAGGTGCCGGACGCTGCGGGAACCACGGGCACCTCGGCCGGTTCGTCGGCGCGGACCGTGCCGCGAACGCTGAGCGTGAGGCCCACGCTGCCTGCCTCGCGCACCGCTTCCGGGGTGAAGCCGAGTGTCCACGTGCCGTCGGCGTCGCGCACGGGCAGGGTGGTGACCTTGCCGCTCTCGGTCTTCACCTTCAAGCGGTCGGTGGGGCCAGCGCCCTCCACGAACACCTGGAGCAGAGCCTCGGATTGCCCATCGGCAACCACGGGGCCCTGCACGAGCAGGGACACGGGGCCAGCGAAGGCCGTCCCCAAGAGGGCGGACATCAACACAAGAAGCAGCGGCATGTGCTCAGCCTATCGGGGGCGGCACGCTCGGCGGCGGTCCGCCTGTAGGACGCTCGTCAATCCTCGAGCTCGACGTCCGCCCCGTCGGAGGAGAAGTCCACTCCTGGGAGCACGGCTTCGATGTCTTCGTCCATCGGAACGCGCGACCCGGAGGACACGACCTCCAGACCCGGCGCCAGGAGCGTGATGCTGGGCAGACCGGGCCAGCGGCTGTAGACCTCGCCGTCGGCATCGGACAGCACGGGGAAGGTGAGCCCGGAGCCATCCGCCATCTCGATCAGGTCGTCCTGGTCGGGCGGGTTCTGCTGGGCGTCCTGGTACCAGGTGTTGAGCACCATCAGGCCCTCTTCACCGTAGCTGTCGTAGACGTTCGCGAGGTCACCGACCTCGCTGGTGCAGGTGCCTCACCAGAAGGCCCCCACCGTGATGAGGACCGCGTACTCACAGAAGTCGTAGAGCTTGACCTGCTGGCCGAACTGATCGACGAGCGAGAAGTCCTGCACGATGTCGCCGACGCTCGTTCCGGTGGCCTCGGGGTCGGGGTCGCAGCGCTGGATCGACCATCCACCGTCGTAGGGGAAGTTCTGGTCGTCGAGCGGATCGGTGCCGGCGCCGTACTCGGTCCCATCGTCGACGCCGTCCCCGTCGGTGTCAGCGGAGTCGGGATCGGTGCCGAGCTCCGCTTCCTCGGTCGCGACGAGTCCGTCGCCGTCGTCGTCGAACGCCATCTCGACCACCGCTGGATCGCAAGCGGTCAGAACCGTCAAGGCTCCGAGGCCAAACAGAGCGCGCATCATCGTGCCTCCCGGGCCTGGCTATCGTACTCTCTCGGTGGCCGCTGTGAAAGGGATTCACGCATGAAAGCTCGCGCCATTCGCCTCCGCATGCGCGCTGGCGCGGCCGTCATCGACCCCGGATGGTACGGACTCGCGCTCGGGTTCGGGGCCACGCCCGCCGCGTGGCCGCGGCTCCACGGTGTGGAACGGCGTCGGAACCTGTCCTATGGCCCCTTGCCGGAACACCGTGCGGACGTGTACCGCCCTCGTGGCGCCGCAGGTCCGTTGCCGGTGTGTGTGTACGTGCATGGCGGCGGCTTCCGCATCCTCAGCAAGGACACCCACTGGCTCTTTGGCCTGATGTTCGCCCGCCGCGGGTACCTCGTGGTCAACCTGAACTACCGGCTGGCGCCGGCCCATCCCTACCCTGCGGCGGTGGAGGACGTGGCGCGCGGCGTGCGGTGGGCTGTCGAGCAGGCCAGCGCGTGGGGAGGCGACCCGACGCGCGTCGTGCTCGCTGGCGAATCCGCGGGTGCGAACCTCGTCACGGCGGTCGCGGTCGGCGCCGCCTACGACCGCCCGGAGCCGTGGGCCCAGGAGCTGGCAGGGCTGGACCTGAAGGCTGTGTTGCCCTTCTGCGGCTTGCACCAGGTGAGCGATACCGAGCGCTTCGACCGTGCGATCCCCTGGTATGCCCGCGACCGGATCGTGGAGTGCGAGGACGTGTACCTGCAGCCGGACTCCGCGCTCGGCCCTGGCGGGGTGGAGCTCGCCAGCCCCTTGTTGGTGCTGGAACGGCGCGAGCTGCCGGCTCGACCGCTCCCTGCATTCTTCCTCCCGGTGGGCACCGGCGATCCCCTCGAGGCGGACAACGAGCGGCTGGCGAAGGCTCTGCGTGCGCTGGGGGTCGACGTGGAGGAGCGCACCTACGACGGGGAGATCCACGCCTTCCAGGCGCTCCTCTGGCGCTCCGCAGCGCGCGCCTGCTGGCGCCACGCCTTCGCCTTCCTGGAGCGCCACGTGCCGGCTCCTTGAGGCGGAGGGCCGCCCCGTGTTTGGATCGGGGGGCGCGACGCGGAGGCACGTTGACGACAGGAGGGGCTCGGGAGGAGCCGGCGGGAGGCGTCCGCCTGCACGTGCACGCCCTGGCTGTGCTCGCGCGGATGGGCGACAAGCCCCTGGTGGACGAGGTTCCGGCCGCGACGCTCGCTCGTGACGCGCTGGCCCTTGCTCGCTGGTTGCAAGAGCGCGGCGAGGGGGTGGTGGCCTTCAGGTTGACCCGCGACCCACGCCTCGTGGTCGCGCTGCTCGGGGCGATGTGTTCGGGACGCACCTTCCTCGCCCTCGATCCAGAGCTCCCGGACGCTCGGCAGCGGCAGTTGCTGGACGATGCCTGCGCCTCGCTGTTGATCTGCGACGGCGCAGGCCCGGGTGGGCCGACCGAGATCGCTTCGTGGCCCGAGCTCGAGCCCGGCACGCCCACCACGCAGGCCGCCGACGTGGACGTGGCGGTGCTGATGTACACCTCCGGCACCACCGGGCGGCCCAAGGGGGTGCAGTTGACCCACGAGGGGCTGCTCGCCGCCGTGCAGGGGCTCTGCGAAGCCTGGGAGCTGGACGCCCACGCCAGGCTCCCGGCCCTCTCCAGCGTCGCCTTCGACATGGCCTTGCTCGAGCTGCTCGTGCCGCTCGTGGTGGGGGCGCACCTGTGCCTCTGCAGCCGTGAGACCGCCCGCGACGGGCGTGCGCTGGCTCGGGTCCTGCGAGACCGCACCCACCTGGTCGCCACGCCGACCACCCTCCGGGCGCTCGTGCGGTCGGGTTGGCAGCCACCGGGCCCCGTGAAGGTGTTGTCGGGCGGAGAGGCCCTCGAGCGTGAGCTCGTGGATGCGCTCCAAGCGAGAGGCTGTGTGGTGTTCAACGGGTATGGGCCCGCGGAAGCCACGATCTGTGCGCTGGTGGACCGCGTGGAGCAGGGCCCGGTGACCATCGGGCGGCCGCTGCCGGGCGTCACCGCGCAGGTGATCGACGGTCAGCTCGCGCTGGGCGGGCCGGCGCTCGCCCGGGGCTACCAGGGGGACACGCTGCTGACCGCCAGCCGCTTCGTCCGTGTGGACGGGTGCCGGGTGTACCTCACGGGTGACCGCGTGGAACAGCGCGACGACGGGCGCTTCACCTTCCTGGGTCGCGTGGACGATCAGGTGAAGATCCGCGGCAACCGGATCGAGCCGGCGGAGGTGGAGGCGGCGCTTCGGGCGGTGCACGGGATCCGCGAAGGCGCCGTGGTCGTGGACCGCGGGGTCGCCACGCGGCTCGTCGCGTTCTATGCCGGCGACGTCGCGCCCGACGTGGTGCGGAGCGCCCTGCGGGCAGTGCTCCCCGCGCCGGCCGTTCCGGCCCTCGTGTTGAAGCGTCTGGAGTTGCCGGTCTCCGCCAACGGCAAGATCGACCGGCAGGCGCTCGTCGTGCCGCGGCGCCCGGCGGCCTTGGGCTCCCCGGAGCCGGCTGCGACCGAGGACGAGGAGCGCCTGGTGGCCCGAGCGACGGCCTTGCTCGGTGCACCGGTCGGGGTGCTCGACGACCTCTTCGCCCTGGGGCTCGACAGCCTGCAGGTCGTCGAGCTCTGTGAGGACGAAGCCTTCGCACCTCGGGACGTGTACAGGTCGGGCCAGCTGAGGGCCCTGGCACGGATCGAGCGAGCCGTGGTGTCGGCGGGAGCCGTCGACGGCGCACCGGCCACGCCTCCCCAGAGCGCGCTGGTGCTGCTCCACGCCCTCGATGCCGAACACGGCGCGTTGCGGGTGGCCGCCACCCTCACCGTCAGCCACCGGTCGACCCACGAGGTGGTCACGGCCATGGGCACCGTGCTGGGCCGCCACGCCAGCCTGCGGACGGTGGTGCGCCAAGGTCGGCAGGTCGTGCTCCCGGACGGGCCCGTGCTGCACGGCTGGCCCGCGGACGTGGACGCGCTGGCGCGGACGCTGCATCCAGTGGATGGGCCGGTGGCCGCCTGGGCGGTTCGAACGATCGATGGCGTCGTCGAGGTCCTGCTGGTCGTCCACCACGTGGCGGTCGACTGGCGCTCCCTGGGGGTGGTCGCGGTCGAGCTGGACGCAGCGCTCCGCGGTCGTGAGCTCCCCCCGCCGCTCCACCTCGCCGCCTTTGCAGCGCGCCAGCCGCGTGGCGAGGTCGAGGTGCAAGCCCTCGCCAGGACGCTGGACGAGGCGCCGGTGCTCGGCCTCCCGGCTGGCCGCGGCACGGGCGTTGGCCAGCTCGTGGTCGCCGTCGACAGGCCGGAGGGGCCCGGCACCGAGCTCGCTCGCTGGCTCGCCCGGACCGCCGCTGCGCTCTTCTCCGAGACCGGCCAGCTCGATCAGGTCCTCGGCACCCTCGCCGACCTGCGCCGTTCCGGGGAGGACCACCTGGTCGGATTCTGCGCGAACCCGATCCCGGTCCGTGTGCGGCTGGATGCGGCGGGCACTCTTGGGGACGTCGGGCGGGTCGTCGCGCTGGCTCTCCGGGAGGCCATGGCCTGGCAGGACGTGCCCTTCGCCACCCTCCAACGTGCGCGCGCGACGCCCGGGCCGCTGCGTGTGTGTGTCGCCGTCCAGGATCGGCCGCCGTCCGGTGAGGTCACCTTGACCGAGTGGCCGTCGGAGTCCGTGGCCTATGACCTGCTGATCGAGGTGCTCCGGGGGGCCGGGGGCCGTCGCTTGAAGCTGAGCTGGCGCCGTCCGGCGCTCGACGATGCTGCCGCGGAGCGGCTGGTGGCGGCCATCTCACGGGCGCCGGACGTGGCCGAGCACCTGGGCGACCGTGCGCCGTGGCTGCCCGTGACCGAGGCGCGCCTGCTGGAGCTCGGGTCGGTCCGCGATGCGGCGGTGGCACGCCGCACCCGTGCCGATGGTCAGGTCGTCACGGTGGGCTGGTACGTGCCCGTGCCGCACGCCCCGCGCGTGCCGCCAGCCGCGGGCGAGCTCGACCACCTGATCCCGGTCGCGCGCTTGCCGCTCACCGTCACGGGGCACCTGGATCTGGGCGCCCTGCACGCGGTGGCCGACGCGCCTCCCCACGCCAGGCCGTGGTCGCCCCCGGCCACGCCGGCCCGCCTCGCGCGACCCGCCCCCTCGCCGCCTCCGGGCGCGCCATCGGCGTCGCAGGCGGGCCCGAGCCTCTTGGAAGCGGAACCGCTGGTGCTGCCGGCCGGTGCCCCGCGCACCCTGGCCGAGGTGCTCGAGCGCGCGGCGCAGGGGGCTCGCAGCGTGGTGCACGTGGAGGAACGCGACGTACGCGTGGCGTGGACGGATCTTCTCGGCGATGCGCAGCGCGTGGCTGGCGGTCTGGCTGCGGCCGGGATCCGTCGCGGCGACGAGGTGGTGGTCGTGGTCGGTGCCAGTCGGCACGCGTTGCCGGCGATCTGGGGGTGTCTCCTCGCCGGTGTCGCAGCGGTGCCCCTCGCGCGGCCCCCCGACTACGTCACGTCGACCGCGGCCCTGGAACGGCTCCGGGTCGTGTGGGAGAGCCTCGGGAAGCCGCCGGTGCTCGTGCCCCCCGGGGACGCACCGACGGGGACCCTCGCAGGAGCTGTGTTGCTCGATCTGGGGAGCTTGTTGTGGTCCGAGCCCGCGCCACCGACCTGCCAGCCCGAGGACATCGCGGTGCTGCTGCTCACCTCGGGCAGCACCGGTGTCCCGAAGCCGGTCGTGCAGACCCACGAGAGCGTGATCGCCTTCTTGGAGAGCTACACCCAGCGCCACGGCTTCGGCGCTGGAGACGTGTACCTGAACTGGCTCGGGCTCGACCACGTGGCCCCCTTGTTCATGGTGCACTTCACCGCCGCCTACCATGGCGGCGAGCAGGTCAACGCGCCCTTCGCGGGGCTCCTCGCACGGCCGGCCTCGGGGCTCGAGCAGATCCATCGGCACCGCGCCACCACGACCTTCGCGCCGAACTTCGTGTTCGGGCTCCTGGCCGAGGCGGCCGAGGCCGCGGTGCCCGGCTCCCTCGACCTGTCGTGCTTCGACAAGGTCACCAACGGGGGCGAGAGCATCGTGCCGCGCACGGCACGTCGCTTCCTCGTCGCCCTGGGCGCCCACGGGCTGCCCGAACACGCCATGGTGCCCATCTGGGGCATGTCGGAGACCTGCTCGGCGACCATCACGAGCCTGGACTTCCGGCTCGCCGGCACCGACGACGCCGACCCCTTCACGGCGCTGGGAGGACCTACGCCCGGCTTCGCGCTTCGCATCGTCGACGAGCTGGGTGCGGTGGTGCCGAGGGGGGTGGTCGGTCGCCTCGAGGTGCGTGGTCCGCAGGTCACCCCGGGCTACCTCCGGCGTCCCGACGCCAACGCCGAGTCCTTCGGTGAGGGCGGTTGGTTCGACACCGGGGATCTGGGCTTCGTCGACGACGGTGGGCTCACCCTCACGGGTCGCGCGAAGGACGTGATCATCGTGCACGGGGTGAACTTCTACAGCCACGAGATCGAAGCGGTCGTCGACGCCACCGAGGGCGTTCGCAGGAGCTTCTCGGCGGCTGTGGCCCACCGAGAGCCGGGCGATGAGACCGACCGGTTGGTGGTCTTCTACGTCCCGGAGTCCACGGCCCCACCGGAGCTCGAGGCGGAGCTGGTCGCCCGGATCCACGGAGGCGCGGGCATCACGCCGTCGCGGTTGGTCGCGGTTGAAGCCCGCGACATCCCCAAGACCGCCATCGGCAAGATCCAGCGCTCGAAGCTCCGTGAACGCCTCGTCGCTGGCGCATTCCCGGATCCAGGCGCCCGGCCCGCCTGGACGTTCCGCGCGGTGTGGCGGCCGCGCCGTGTGCGTCGCGAGCGTTCGCGCGGCGCAACGGTCGTCGGTTCGCTCGACGAGCTGGCCATGGCGCCGGGCACCGCGGTGGTCGACCTCCGGGCGCTGGCGGGGGGCGATCTCCACAGCCTGCTCGGCATCGTCTGGGAGCATGCGGAACGCCTCCGGGACGAGGTGGAGCCCGAGCTCCTCGTGGTGACCCGGGGCGCGCTCGGCGACGACGCCGTGTGCCCTGGTGGGGCGGCGCTCGCGGGTGCGTTGAGCTGCCTGGGGCAGGAGCGGCCCGGCCTCCGGGCGCGGCTCCTGGACCTGCCCCCAGCTCCGGACCCCCGCGAGAGCGCCTGGATCGTGCAGGAGCTCTCGGAGCTCGGCCGGCACGAGCCCGAGGTGCTTCGGCGCGGCGGCTGTCGTCTGGTCCGTCGGCTCGTGCCGGGCCAGCTCCCTGCAGGCCCACTCCCTTGGTCCGATGGCGACGGGGTCGTCATCAGCGGTGCGCTGGGCGGCGTGGGGCGTGTGCTGCTCGACGTGCTCGCGGATCGCCGGCTGCGGGTGCTGGCGCTCGGGCGGAGCGCGGAGCCCGACCTCGCCGGCGTGCCGTCCCGGTTGGAGGTGAGCTACGCGCCGTGCGATCTCGGCACCGGCGCCGTCGACGCGATCGTGAGGGACTGGGAAGGAGGGCGGCCCGCGGTGGCGTTCTTCCACCTGGCCGCGCAGATGCCGGTCGTGCCCTTGTCCGAGCAGACCGTCGAGCTGGTTCGGGACGTGCTGCGGCCTCGGAGTGCTGGCACCGACGCGCTCGCGCGGCTGGCGCTCGAACGGGACGCGATCTGGGTCGACTTCGGGTCCGTCAACGAGTTCCTCGGGGGCTTCGGCGTGTCGGCGTACGCGGCCGGCTGTCGCTACGGGGAGGCGCGCATGGCGGTGCACAGGGCACGTGGAGGCCGTGGCCAGAGGCTGATCTGGACCGCGTGGCAGGACCGCGGGGTCACCGCTGGCCTCGACGTGCGGTCGGCGAACCGACGTCGCGGCTTCCACGCCATCGACCGGGAGGCTGGCGCGGAGGACCTCCGGGCGGCGCTGGCGGACGGCGGCGACTGGGTGCTGGGTCTGGACGCAACGTCCGCGCCCACACGGGCGCTCGTGCAGGGGGCGCCCTTGACCCTGCTCGGCCACACGTCGGCGGGAAGCGACGGCTTCGGCACGGCGTGGAGGCTCGTCGAGGAGCCGTCCGTCCGTGAAGAGCGGCCCGCGGTGGCCCCGCTCCGAGGCGAGGTCGAGCGGCAGGTGGCGGCGATCTGGTGCGAGGTCCTCGGTCGCAGCGAGGTGGGGGCCGACGTCAGCTTCTTCGAGCTGGGTGGCCACTCGCTGTTGCTGGTGGAGGTGCAGGCGAGGCTCGAGCAGGCGTTTGCACGCCCGGTCCCGGCCGCCGAGCTGTTTCGGAACCCGACCGTTCGGGCGCTGGCCCGCCACCTCGCGGGTGACGATGCGCCGCCGCCGCCGGACCGCGCTCGCTCACGCGCGGACCGCATGAAGGCGCGCACGCGAACGCTCCGGGGGCGCCGCCGTGGTTGACGTGAACGCGCTGTCCCAGGATCAGGCCCTGGAGGGGGCGGTGGCCGTCGTAGGACTGGCCTGCCGCTTGCCGGGGTCGCCGGACGTCGCGAGCTTCTGGGAGGGGCTCCTCGCGGGTCGCGACGGCATCCGTCACTTCACGCGGCACGAGCTGCTGGAGGCCGGGCACGCCGAGGAGTCGGTCGACCGACCGGGCTTCGTCGGAGCCAAGGGCTGGCTGGCCCACGCCGACTGCTTCGACGCGGGCTTCTTCGGCATGAGCCCGCGGGAGGCGCAGCTGACCGACCCCCAGCACCGCGTGTTCCTCGAGCTGTGCTGGGCGGTGTTCGAAGATGCCGCCATCGACCCCGCCAGGCTCGACGTGCCCGTGGGGGTGTACGGGGCGTGCTCGGCGAACACCTACCTCCGCAACGTGTTGCTCGCGGACCGGGCGCTGTACGCCTCGCTCGGCGGCTTGCAGAGCCTCGTCGGAGCCGACGCCGATCACCTCGCCACCCGCGTCGCCTGGAAGCTCGACCTGCGCGGTCCGGCGATGACCGTGCGATCGGCGTGCTCCAGCTCGCTGGTCGCGGTGCAGCTGGGCATGCAGGCGCTTCAGACCGGGCAGTGCGACCTCGCGCTGGTCGGCGGTGTGTCCATCAGCGCACCCCTGATCGACGGGCAGCTCCATCAGCCGGGGGGCATCTACAGCCCGGACGGACGCTGCAGGAGCTACGACGCGTCTGCTGGGGGGTCGATCGGGGGCGACGGCGCGGTGGTCCTCCTCCTGCGTCCGTTGGAGGACGCGGTGGCCGCCGCGGACCCGATCCGTGCAGTGCTCTTGTCGTCGGCGGTCAACAACGACGGGGGCGCCCGCATCGGCTACACCGCCCCCGGCGTCGACGGCCAGGCGGAGGTGGTGGAGCTCGCGCTCGCGCTCGCGGAGGTCGACCCCGGGAGCATCGGCCTGGTGGAGGGGCACGGCACCGCCACGCCGCTCGGTGACCCCGTCGAGGTGGCGGCGCTGGCGCGGGTCTACGCGAACCTCCCGCCATCGACTTGCGCCCTCGGGAGCGTGAAGTCCAACCTCGGGCACCTGAACGCTGCGGCGGGTGTGGCCGGTCTCGCCAAGGCCATCCTGGCGGTCGAGCACGGCCAGGTGCCGCCCACGCTTCACTTCGAGTCGCCGAATCCCGAGCTGCGGCTGGACAAGACCCCCTTCTTCGTGCCGACGCGCACGGTCGGCTTCCCGCGGCGGCCGCGTCGCGCGGCGGTCAGCTCCCTCGGCGCCGGTGGCACCAACGCGCACGCCGTCGTCCAGGAGCCTCCTGCCCGCGACCCCCAGCCGGCGTCCGGGTGCGATCGGGTGCTGCTGCTCTCGGCCCGCAGCGAGGTGTCGCTGGATCGGTTCGCGAGGTCCTTGTCCGAGACCGAGGCCTCGCTCGACGATCTCGCCACCACCCTGCTGGCACGGCCTCGGCTCGAGAAGCGCGCGGCCTGCCTCGCGGCGGACATCGCGGTGGCTCGGGAGGTGCTCGCAGACCCCGCCCACCCATCGTGGGTCCGGGGGCGAGCGCCGCGGGACCGCGAGCGGCCGGTGGTCTTCTTCTTCCCCGCACAAGGCTTCCAGCACCTGGGCCTGGCCCTCGGGCTGTACCGCGCAGACCGTGCCTTCCGGGAGCGCATCGACCACTGCGCGGCCGTCTTCGACAGCGCCCTCGGCATCGACCTGGTCGCAGCACTCCACCAGCCCGCCGAGCGGGCGGCTGCCGCGGAGGCGCTCGACGATCAGCTGCTCGCGGGTCCGGCCCTGTTCTCCACCTGCTGGGCGCTCGCACAGCGGCGCATCGACCAGGGAGTCGTGCCTTCCGCGGTGTTGGGGCACAGCACGGGCGCCTACGTGGCGGCCGCGGTCGCCGGTGTGCTCGAGCTGGACGACGCGGCCCGCCTCTTCGCCATCCGCGCACGGCTCATGGCCACGCTCCCTCGCGGTGCCGTGCTGCACGTCCCGCTGGGCCCGGAAGAGACCCAGGACCTGCTCGTCGACGGTGCCACCCTCGGGCTCGTGAACGGTCCGCGGTCGTGCGTCGTCACCGGATCCCCAGACGCGGTGGAGGCGGTGGCCGCCAACTTGCGGGCCGCCGAGGTGCCGGCGCGGGTGGTGCGCGTCTCGGTGCCGGCGCATTCGCCGCTCCTGCAGCCCATCGTGCCCGCCTTCCGTGCGGAAGCCGCGAAGCTCCGACCGCGTGCGCCGGCGGTGCCGATGCTCTCGTGTGCCAGCGGGGCCTGGCTCACCGACGAGCAGGCGGAGGACCCGCACTATTGGGTGGACCACCTGGTCGGCCAGCAGCGGCTCGACCGGGCGCTCGCCACCCTCGCGTCGTCGGGCAGCGTGCTCGTCGCCGAGCTCGGCCCGGCCCGGAGCGCGTCGGTCCTCGTGGGGCTGAACCAACCCCAGCTCCCCGTCGTGGCCGCCCTCGCGGAAGCCGGCACACCCGCCCACCTCGACCCCGACGAAGCCCAGCGCTTCGACCGGCGCAGCGTGGCGGGGTTGTGGGCGTGGGGGGCCGAGCTGCCGCCGTCGCTGTTGGGCGCGGATCTTCCAGGCGCGCGGGTGCACCTGCCAACGTACGCGTTCGAGCGGGTGCGCCATTGGGTCGACGCCGACCTGGCGTTGGATGCCCCGGTGGCCGAGGCACGCCGCACCCGTGCACCCCGGCCCTCGATCGACAGTCCCTTCGTCGCACCCACAAGCGCTTCCGAGGAGCTGCTCTGCGAGATCGTCGGAGAGCTGCTCGGCGTGGAGGGCGTCGGTCGGGAAGACCCCTTCGTGGCGCTCGGCGGCGACTCCCTGATCACGCTCCGTCTCATCGAGGAGATCCGACGTCGAACGGGGCACGAGCTGCCACCGGCCGCGGCCTTCGGTGGCCTGACGGTGGCCAGCCTCGCGCGGCACCTCCCGGACGCCGCGCCACGGGCAGAGGGCGCCGACGCGGACGTGGTGAGCTGCCTGGTTCCGATCCGGCCGACCGGCTCGCGTCCGCCCTTGTTCTTCGTGCACCCGGCCGCTGGGATCGTGTTTCCGTACTTCGAGCTGGCCCGCGCCATGGGGAACGACCAGCCCTTCTACGGTCTGCAGGCGCTCGGGCTCGATGGCGTGTCCGAGCCCGACCGGACGGTGGAGGGCATGGCGGCCAGGTACGTCCGTGTGGTCCAGGCCACCCGTCCGAGCGGTCCCGTCCTCCTCGGCGCCTACTCCTTCGGCAGCCTCGTGGCCTACGAGATGGCCCGGCAGCTCACCGACGCCGGACGCGACGTCGCGTACCTCGCGCTCGTGGACGAGCCTGCTCCGATCGACGGCCACCGCACCACGCTGGCGGTGGCGACGCGATCGATGATGGGCCGTGCAGGTCGCAGCTTCTTCCACCACCTGCACGACTACCTGTACCTGCGCGCTGGCAAGGGACGGCGCGGACTGCCCGTGCTCCTCGGCCGGGGCGGAGAGGGGTCGCGGGTGAGGCGTGCCCTGGAACGCTCGGCGATGGCGGCCCTGGTGCCGCAGGAGTCCCAGCTCTTCGCGCTCGGCCAGCCGGCCATGCGTCCGATGGCCGAGCTGTTCGCCGTCCAGATGCTGGCCACGGTGCGCTACAACCCGTCGACCTGGCCGGGCGCGCTGCACCTCTTCACCTCCGAGCTGACCGACGAGGTCTGGATCGCACGCCGTGACCCGAGCCCGTGCCTCGGCTGGAGCAAGCTCGCCCTGGGGGGGGTAGAGGTCTCCGACATTCCTGGAGATCACCTGTCCTGCCTTCGGCGCCCGCACGTCGAGCGGCTGGCGGCCCTCCTGAGAACCAGCATCGATCAGGCCAGTCCTGGAGCCAGCGCATGAACCTTCCCACCGGCTACACCCTCCACGAGAAGCTCTACGCGGGAGCCCGCAGCACCGTCGTACGCGCCGTCCGTGACTCCGATGGCCTGTCGGTCGTGCTCAAGACCCTGAACACGACCCACGCCACCGCCACGGACCTCGCTCGCTACCGGTACGTCCACCAGCTGACGTCGGTCGATGGTCTCGACGGCTGTGTGCGCGCCTTGGATCTGCTCGAGGTCGATGGTCGTCCGGTCCTGGTGATGGAGGACATCGGTGCCACGTCCCTCGACCACTGGCTGGCGAAGGGCCCTCTGCACCCCCGGGTCGTGTGTTTCCTGGGGGTGGCGGTTGCCCGCGCGCTCCAGTCGGTCCACGACGCGGCGCACGTGCACAAGGATGTGAACCCGCGCAACGTGGTCTCCAACGCCGAGACGGGCGAGACCCGCCTGGTCGACTTCGAGCTCGCTGCCCGCTTCCACGGCGACGCCGGGGGAGCGCCGTCGAGCCACCTCGCAGGCACGCTGGCCTACATCGCGCCGGAACAGACGGGACGCACGCACCGGGCGGTCGACGCGCGCTCCGACCTCTACAGCCTGGGTGCCACCCTCTACCAGCTCCTGACCGGTCGGCCCCCGTTCGGCAGCGGGGACGCGCTGAGCCTCGTCCATGCCCACATCGCCCTCCGTCCCCAGGATCCATCGGAGCTGTCGCCGGCGTGTCCGAAGGCACTCGCCAGCGTGGTGTTGCGGCTGCTCGAGAAGGAGCCGTCGAGCCGGTACCAGACCGCCTCCGGGCTCGCGGCCGACCTGGACGCCATCGGCCAGGCCCTGGACGACGGCAGCTCGCTGGACGCCTTCGAGACGGGTCGGTCCGACCACGTCGACGGCGTGCAGCTGTCCATGCGGCTCTACGGACGTGACGGCGAGATGGCGGTGCTCGCTGGCGCCTGGGAACGGGCCGCTGCGGGGCGAGCCGAGCTGGTGCTCATCGGTGGGTGGTCGGGTGTCGGAAAGACCTCGTTGGTGAGGGAGCTGCAGGGGGCCATCTCGGCGCGTTCCGGCCGCTTCCTCGCCGGCAAGCAAGACCAGCTCGTCGACGCACCGTTCGCTGCGCTCGCGTCGGCGGTTCGACGCTTCGCGGTCGAGATCCTGAGCGGCACCGAGGCCGAGATCGCAGGCTGGCGCGCGCGGCTGGCCGAGGCCCTGGGGGCCAACGCTGCCCTCATGGCCGACCTGGTGCCGGAGCTGGCGACGGTCCTGGGCGAGCTCCCGGTGGTGCCGTCACTGCCACCCGCCGAAGGTCGGAAGCGCTTCCAGCTGGTGTTCGTGAACCTGGTCCGGGCCATCGCGTCCGAGGACCAGCCGCTGGTGCTCTTCGTCGACGACCTGCAGTGGGCCGACGCGGCCACCACCGAGCTCCTCACCGCCCTGTTGCAGGGCGATGCCGCTCGGCACCTGCTCGTGGTGGGCAGCTTCCGCGACAACGAGGTGAGCGACGACCACGCCGTGTTCAGCCTGGCTCGCGCCAGCACCGAGGCGGGCGTGCCGGTGGAGCGGATCGAGCTCGGTGCCCTCGAACACGACCACGTGCAGGCCATGGTCGCCGACGCGCTCAACGCCGACATCGAGTCCCTCGCGGGGCTCATGCCGGCCGTGGTCGCCCGGACCCGAGGCAACCCGTTCTTCATCGAGCGCTTCCTGAAGGCGATCCACGACGAGGGACTCCTGCGTCGAGCGGGCGCGGTGTGGAGCTGGGACGACGCCGGCATCGCCGCGCTCGGGCTCTCCGACAACGTGGCCGACCTGGTGAGCCGCGGGATCCGCCGCCTCGACGAGCGGACCGCTCGGGCGCTGTGGTGTGGTGCCTGCGCTGGCGACGCCTTCGACCTCGGGCTGCTGGCGCGGCTCACGTCCCGGCCGGCGATGGAGCTCGCCGAGGACCTGATCGGGGCCATCGACGAGGAGCTCATCGCGCCGATCGGTGACGCCTGGCGCTTCGTGGGCCACCAGGCAGACCTGGACCTCGCCTCCGTGCGCTACCGCTTCTTGCACGACCGCATGCAGGAGGCCGCCTACGGCCTGGTGGAGGGCGACGAGCGCGCGGCCATCCACCTGGCCATCGGGCGTGGTCTGCTCGAGCAGACGGCTGGGGACGAACTGGATGCCCGCGTCCAGGAGATCGTGCGTCAGCTGAACCTCGCCAGCACCCTCCTGACCTCTGCCGCCGAGCGGCTCCAGCTCGCCCAGCTCGACCTCCGGGCAGCGGAGAAGGCGCTCTCCTCGGCGGCTTTCCACGCCGCCCGCGACTACGCGGAGCTCGCCGCCGGCCTGCTGCCAGCGGATGCCTGGGAGAGCCAGCGCGAGCTCGCGTGGAAGCTCCTGAACACCCGCGCGCTGGCTGCCCAGCTCTGTCTCGACACCGACACCGCCATGGCGCTCTACGACGAGGCCCTGGGGCGTGCCGAGACGGTTGCCGAGACGGCGTGCGTGCACGCCGGGCGCGTGGACCTCCTGACCCAGTCCTTCCGCTACCCCGAAGCCATCGCGGCGGGGCTGGAGGCGTTGGCGATCTTCGGCTTCGAGGCGCCGCAGGACGAGGCGGGGTGGCAGGCGCTCATCGGGGGTGAAGGGGCCGCAGTCGGCGGCTTGCTCGCCCAGCACCCGCCTCCCACCCTCGTCCACCACCGCGCCTGCGAGGACGAGGAGCTCCTCGCCCAGTTCGGCCTGCTCGTGCGCACCCAGAACGTGTCGTACACCCAGCCGCACGTGCTCACCTTCCTGACCATGCGCATGGTCCGGCTCTCCATCGAGCACGGCAACGCCCCCGAGTCCCCGGCGGCGTACGTGGTGTACGGCATGCTCATGGGGCTGATGCAACAGCCCGAGGCCGGCAAGGCCTTCGGCGACGTGGCCATCGCCCTCTCCGACGCCTCGGGCGACAACGCCCGGGCCGTGTTCGTCAACCACGTCTACGCCAACTTCGTGAACCACTGGTACCGGCCCTTCGAGGACTGCATGCCACGAGCGCGCCGAGCGGTGGACCTCGGCCTCGAGAACGGCCAGTTCGCCTTCGGTGCCTTCGCCTGCATGTGCATCCCCTGGATGCTCCTCGCTGCGGGGCGACCGCTCGGCGAGATCCTCGACGAGATCGACCACCTCGCGCCCATCGCGCGCGACAGCTTCAAGCAACAGGACGCCTACCTGAACATCGTGGCCACACGCATGGCGGTGCTGCGGCTCATGGGGCGGGACGACGAACTAGCGGCCTACCACCAGCAGGTCGGCAGCTACGACCAGGTCGTGACCGATCTCGTCGGCATGAACAGCACGGTGGTGCCGCCGCGGGTGCCCACGCTGATGGCGGCGGTCATCCTCGGCGACATCCCGCTCGCTCAGAAAGAGGTGAGCGAGGTCGCTCCGCTGTTGATGACGGCTCCCGGCTTCGTCGCCGGCGAAGAGTTCACCTTCTATGCGGGGGTGTTCGGGTCGATGGCCCTGAGCATGCTCGAGGGACCGGCCCGCGAGGAGGTGCTCGGTCAGGTCCAGATGGGCTTTGGCTTCCTCCAGGCCTGGGCGGCGAGCTGTCCGGAGAACCACGGCTGCCGGCTCGCGCTGATGGAGGCCGAGCTGGCCGCCCTCGACACCGAGAAGCCCTACGAGACCGCTGAGCTCTTCGACCTCGCCATCGTGGCTGCGCGCGAAGCGAAGAACCTGCCGGTCGAGGGGCTCGCGTTGGAGGAGGCGGCGCGCTTCTACCAGACACGTGCGCGTCCCCAGCTTGCCTGGGGCTACCTGGCGCAGGCGCGGCTCGCCTACCTGAGGTGGGGGGCCGAGGGCAAGGTGCGGCAGCTCGAGGCACGCTTCCCGGAGTTGCGTCCGAGCCACACGAGCCGCTCGGGCACGCGGACCATGGAGACGGTGAGCACCACCTCCACGGGCGACACCGGCGGCCTCGACGTGCAGACCGTCATCAAGGCTTCGACCGCCCTCGCCGAGGAGATCGAGCCGGCAAGGCTGTTGGAGCGCGTGCTGCGCATCGTGATCGAGAACGCTGGGGCGGACGCGGGGTCCCTCGTGCTGGAGCGGGATGGCGAGCTGTTCGTCGAGGCAGAGGGCACCGTGGACCCCGACACTATGACGGTGCTCCACCACGCGCCGCTGGCCGAGGCCACGCGCATCTCGCCCGAGATCGTGCGTCTGGTCGCGCGCACACGCAAGCCGCTGCTCGTTCACGACGCCGCGACCGACGAGCGCTTCGCGTCGACCAGCTACCTCGAGGGCGCTGGCGTGCGGTCGGCGCTCGCCATGCCGCTCGTGCACCAGGGCCAGCTCGTCGGCGTGCTCTACGTGGAGAACCGCCTGTCCGCGAGCGTCTTCACCGAGGGCCGTGTGGCGCTCTTGAAGGCCTTGTCCTCCCAGGCCGCCACCTCCATCGAGAACGCCTTCCTCTACGCCCAGCTGCAGGCCTCGTCCGAGTCGCTGAAGCGGCGGAATGCCCAGCTGCAGGAGCACGACAAGCTCCGCGACGAGTTCCTGGCGCGGACGAGCCATGAGCTGCGCACGCCGCTCCACGGCATCATCGGCATCACCGAGTCGCTCCTCGAGGGCGTGGCGGGCCAGCTCAACGACGACGCACGCCGGAACCTGGCCATGGTCTCCTCCAGCGGCCGGCGGCTCTACCACCTCGTCAACGACATCCTCGATCTCTCCGCCCTGAAGGACAGTGGCCTCGAGCTCGCGCAGGGACGCGTGCCCCTCGACGAGCTCATCCAGAACGCGGTGGAGCTGTGCCGTCCGCTCGCTCGCGGCAAGCGGCTCGAGCTGATCGCCGAGGTGGGGGAGCTCCCGCCCGCCTTCGTGGACCGCGACCGTGTCGAGCAGGTGCTCATCAACCTCGTCGGCAACGCCATCAAGTTCACGGAGCGAGGGACCGTCCGGATCTCGGTCGACCGTGAGGACGATCGGCTGGTGGTCCGGGTCGCCGACACCGGCATCGGCATCGCGCCCGAACACCACGAGCGCATCTTCGGTGACTTCGAGCAGGCCGACAACTCGGTCGCTCGCGTGTTCGGCGGGACCGGTCTGGGCCTCTCCGTGGCCAGGCAGCTCGTGGAGCTCCACGGGGGCACCTTGGACGTCGAGTCCACGCCCGGCGTGGGTTCGACCTTCTGGTTCGACCTGCCGGTCGCCCGGGGAACCGCCGCTCCCGCGGAGTCCCGGGTGGCCCGCGTCGAAGGACTGCGCGCGCCGATCGCCACAGAGGCCGTGCCGGACGCCGCCGTGCGCGAGGGCAGCCTCGACGTGCTCGTGGTGGACGACGAACCGGTCAACCTCCAGGTGCTCTTGAACCACCTGAGCGCCATGAACTACAGCGTGCGCACGGCCGCCAGTGGTCTCGCGGCGCTCGAGCTGGTGGACGATGGGCGGCCGGACATCGTGTTGCTCGACGTGATGATGCCGGGCATGGACGGCTACGAGGTGTGTCGCCGTCTGCGGGCGCGCTGGCCGGCCTCCCAGCTGCCGGTCATCCTGCTCACTGCACGGAACCAGGTCGACGACCTGGTCGAGGGCATGGGAGCGGGCGCCAACGACTACGTGACCAAGCCCTTCTCCAGCCGTGAGCTCGCCGCGCGGGTGCGCACCCACGCCGAGCTGGCCACCGTGCACCGTGCCGTGGGCCGGTTCGTGCCCCGCGACTTCCTCGACATGCTCGGCCGGCACTCCATCGTCGACGTGCAGCTCGGGGACGGGGTCGAACAGGAGATGACGGTGTTGTTCGCCGACATCCGGGGCTTCACGACCGCTGCCGAGAAGCTCGACCCCACCAAGACCATGGCCTTCCTGAACACCTACCTCGGGATCGTCGAGCCGGTCATCAAGGCCCACGAGGGCTTCGTGGACAAGTTCCTCGGCGACGGCGTGCTCGCGCTGTTCGGGACGGCGGACGCCGCCGTCGCGGCGTCCCTCGGGCTCGTCCAGGCCACCTCGGGCCTGTCGCTCGGCGGTGTGCCGCTGGAGATCGGCGTGGGGCTGAACACGGGCCCTCTGATGCTCGGCACGGTCGGGAGCGACACACGGATGGACACCACCGTGGTCAGCGACGCGGTCAACCTGGCCTCACGGATCGACGAGCTGAACAAGCGCTACGGCACCCACGTGCTGCTCACGGCCAAGACCGCGGCGTCGCTGAGCCAGCCCGACGACTGGGCCATGCGACGGATCGACAAGCTGCAGGTGCGCGGTCGGAAGGAACCCGTCGGAGTCTACGACGTCTACCAGGGCGCAAGCGACGTCGTGCGCCAGGCCCGTGAAGCCACGCGGGTCAGCTTCGAGCAGGCCGTCACGCTCTTCCACGAGCGCAAGGTGCCCGAAGCCGCCCAGCTCTTCCAGCTCTGCCGGCGCATGGACCCCACCGACCTCGCAACCCAACAATACCTGCAGCGCTGCGCCAGCATCCAGGCGCAGTTCGCGAGCATGGAAGGCTGGTAGATGTTCGAGACCCGCCGCCGCCTCAGCGCGAGCACCATCGCGAGCCCCCCGCAGGACCTTGACAGCTGCCTCGCGGAGATCTGCGCCAACCCGGTCATCGACGCCCTGCCCGACCACCTGAAGCGTGCCCTCGCGGGGGCAGCTCTGCCCGGCTTCCGGTTCTGGAACACCGGCGAGTACCTGGTGGGCAAGCTCCCCGCGGCCGACGACGAGCGTGCGTCGATGCTGCCGGAGCCTGCAACCGATCTCATCCTCTTGGGGCGTCGCGCATCGGTGGTCACCAAGTGGTGGTGGACGACGCAGTACCCCACGGCCGGCTGGCTCGGCGGCGGCGATGCCCTCGGTCTGGCGGTCGCGTTCTTCGTGGCTGGTGAGGCCCACGCCAAGGATCTCGGACCGCCGCGTCTGACCTCGATGGCGCGCTTGCCCACGCGCGGGTTCCGCATCGGGCCGGCCACGCTGGAGAAGCTCGGCAAGCTCGATTGGAGCGAGGCCGGGGGCTTCCAGTGCTTCGTCCGGGACCTGGGTCGCGGTCTGTGCATGGCCATGAACCCCTTCTTCGACGACATGTTGAGCCAGGACCGGCTCCGCCTGGCGCGCACGATGGAGGTCCGGGTCGCCGACGCGGACGCAGTGCTCCTGGACTGGGGCGACCGCGACATGCCCCTCGGCATGGTGCTCGTGGGCGGACGCGTGCGCGTCGAGCGTCGCTCTCGCAGCACGGGCCACGATCTCGGCAGCAACGAGCTGGCGGCCGGCGGCTTGATGACCGGCATGGCCAACGAGTCCGACAACGACGTCGAGGTGCGTGTCACGGCCGTCCAGCACACCCACTACATGGTGCTGACGCGCCGCGCGTTCGTGCGGCAGATGTTCGACGCGGTGCTCAGTCGACGGGTGAGCTTCTCGAGCTTCCGGGGCCAGCTCGCCGACATCGTGGACTGGGAGGTCGAGCTGGCCGGCGCACTGGCCGCCGACCCGCTCTTCGAGGGAGTGGAACGCGCCAAGATCTTCGTGCTGCTGCAGGGTGCCGTGCCCAGGACCTGGCGGGTCGCGCAGCCCGCTCCGGCGCCTGTCGGTGACATCGAAGGCTTCTGCGCCGTGATGTCCGGCGAGCTCGTCGGCTACCGAAAGGGCCTGCCCTCCAGCCAGGCCGAGCTGGATCGCCTGGGCCTGGTGACCGAGCCGGCGCACACCTACGGGCGCGGTCAGCTGATCGGGACCTACGAGCTGGTGATGGGACGCGATCGAGCTCCGTCGTGGAGCGCTCGCATTCCGACCGAGGTGTTCTTCGTCTCCAAGCTCCGGACCTGGCTGATGTTCGAAGACGACCCCGTCTTCCAGCGGAACCGCCAGCGCATGAAGGAGCAGGTGCTCGAGGTCATGGCGTGGCACGAGCAGACCGTGGCCAAGCAGTGGGGGGAACCGATCCACAACCCCGCGGCGGACCTGCGCGCCCAGCCCGAGGTCACCCACCTCGCGATGTGCGTGTCCACCCTCGCCATCCTCTACTTCCATCCCTTGCAGCCGGGCCGAAACGAGGTGCTGAGCTACCTGATCGATGCGCTGGCCATGTGCATCGCAGACTCCTTCGACGAGCGCGTGTGCGTGCTGGAGCTGAAGACCGGCGCGAGCGGCCGCCGGGTGGCCTACGACACCCTGCTGAAGCCATCGATGGGCGAGGCTCTCGGCGACTGCGTGAAGCACCGCATCGTGAGGCTGCACAACGGCGACAACGACGAGGTGATGGACATCCTCGGGCGCGAGCTGGCCAAGCTGCGCAACGAAGGCGGGTTCAGCTACGTCTTCGTGCTCGCCGACGAGGGCATCGAGAAGGAGAGCGTGTCGAACGTCGCCCAGCGGGTGATCTTCCTGAACACCGCGGACCAGCCCGCGAGCATGGACGCCGTCCAGCGACGGGGACCATTCCTCTACACGACGTTTTTGCCCGACGACACCTCGCGGGTCCGTGGTGCGCAGTGGCCCCCGGCCACCGTGCGGCTGAAGGTCGGGCTCGACGCCGTTGCGCGGAAGACCGGAGGTCGACGGGAGATCGTCTCGGAGTTGCTGGACGAAGAGCGCGCCCGCCCGTGGGCGCAGCGCCACCTCGCGCGCTGGGCGCGAGCCGTCACCAACCGGCGGGTCGGCATGGCTCTGGGAGGTGGCGGCGCGTGGGGCATGGCGCACCTCGCTGTCCTGGAGGCGCTGGAGTACCACCAGGTGCCGGTGGACGCGCTGAGCGGCGCGAGCGCCGGCAGCCAGATGGCCACCTTCTACGCCGCGCTCGGTGGCATGGAGGGGCTGCAGACCTTCCTCGACCGCCGCACGCTCTGGCAGCTCGTGTTCACCTTGTCCGTGCTCTCGTTGGAGGTGGATGCCTGGCTGAACGAGCGCTATGTCGGGGACATGTGCCTCGAAGAGGTCGCGCTGCCGTGCTTCCCGGTCACCACGGTGCTGAACACGGCGAGCGCCACGCCGATCCTCGCCGGACCCATCACCACGGCCCTGCGCTGCTCGGGCGGGTTGGTGCCCGTGTACCCGTCCACCCCGATGCGGGCGCCCTTCGACGCCGCCCACCGCGGGCGGCACGGCGGCGCCACCTACACCGACGGCGGGTTCACCGCGAACGTCCCCACGGCGGTGCTGCGCAACGAGGGCTGTCGGTTGCTGCTGGCCTCCAACATCGTGCCACCCCCGAGGGTCGGCAAGACCTTCGGTCCCCTCTTTCCCGGTCGCTTCGGGCGGGTGATGGCGGACCTGAACCCCCTGCGCCGAGGCTACGACACCGTCCAGGCGGCGCTGATCCTGTTCTTCGCCGCCGGAACCACCGCAGCGCAGGACGCGCACACGGTCATCCAGGCCCCCTGGACCAGCATCCTGCCCTTCGACATCATGGCCGGGCAGGCGCTCATGGAGGAGCAGCGGAGCTCGCCCACCCTGTGGCAGGCCATGGACGGCGCCCGGAACGCCTGGGAGGCACTGAAGGCGCCGCGTGTGCGCATCGACTGAAGCGGTGCTCCGCGTGCGCCGGGTGCTCGAGCGGAGCAGGCGCGCCCCGACCGCCGACAACTCGCAGCCCTTCAGGTTTCGCGTCGACGGCCTGCGCGTCGAGGTCGTCCACCGGGGGACCGACCAGCCCTTGGAGGAGCTGGCCGCCCGGCTCGCGCTCGGCTGCCTGCTGGAGGTGGTGTCGTTGGCGGCGGGCGCCGAGGGGCTGGCGTCAAGGATCTCGGTCGCAAGCGGGTCGGTTGCGGCCACGGTCCAGTTCTCGGAGGGCGGGGTCGCCGACCCGCTGCACGTCCACATCGAGGGCCGCGCCACCGACCGGAGGCGCTTCTCGGGCGGACGCCTGGAAGACCTCCGCGCTGTGGTGGACGACGAGCCCGTGGCGGTCACGTCGCTCGACCGGCGGCTGCGAGCGCTCGTGGCATCGAGCGAGGGGTTCACGTTGCGCCACCCGCCCACCTGTCGATCGGTGTCGCAGACCCTTCGGTTCGGCCAGGAACTCCGGGATCGACGCACGGGCGTGCCCTTCGAGAGCTTCGGGCTCCCGGTGCCGTCCCACGTGGCCGTCCGCACCCTGTTGGTCCGTGGGGCCGATGTGCTGGCGCTCGCTCCGCTCGACCGCCTGCTGGGCCCCTGGATCGCGTCGCGCTTGAGGTCCTCGGCCGGGCTCGTGTGGGCGGTCGCCCGCGACGAGGTGGGGCTGGTCGCGGCCGGCCGATCCATGCTCCGGGCCTGGCTCAAGCTGAACGCGGCCGGCTGGGGAGTCCAGCCGATGTCGTTCTCGTCGCTCACCCTGTTCGCGGCGGCGACAGGGCGGTTGCCGCCGGACGCGCCCGAGCCGTGGCGCAGCCGCTGGAGGGACGACGCCCGCTGGGTCGGGGAGCGCCTGGGCCTCGGAGCCGGGCATCCCTGCTGGATGTTGCGTGTGGGGAGGAGCCCACGGCTGCCCGACGCTCTGCGCACGCCGAGGCTCCCGCTCTCCACCTACGTGACCGACCACACGAGTCGCAGCCCCACCCGATCGTCGGACGCCGATCGCTCCAGCGGGTGACGGCTCGGAAGGAGCGTGGCCGGCCCCAGGTCCAGCCAACAAGCGCCCTTGGCCACCAGCGCGCCATCGGGTTGGTCGACGTCGAAGGCGGTCGACGTCCACTCCCGGACGTTGCCCGCCATGCCCATTGCGCCGTAGACGCTCAGGTCCTGGGGCGCGCCGTCCACCGCGACGAGGTGCCCGCCGTTGGCGGTGCTGTCGCCGAACACCGACCAGGTCGGGTCGCGGTGATCGCCCCACGGCAGGGAGCGGCCGTCGACGCCGCGGCTGGCCTTCTCCCACTCCCACTCGGTCGGGAGCCGCCAGGCGCGATCGTGCTCGCCGCCCAGCCAGGTCGCCAGCTGCACGGCCGCTGCATGCGTGAGACGGCGCGCTGGCAGCTTCGGCGCCCAGCTGTAGAGGCCGGAGGGGTGGTCGCCTGCAGGGGTGACGGCCGCCGCTTCTGCCGAACGTCCCTCGGCCACGAGGTGGTTGATGAATCGGAGGAGGGTCTGGTTGTCGATGCACACCGGCTGGATCACGAAGCCCTCCACCCACCGGTGCGCGCTGCCCTGTGCGCGCTGGCCACGTCCGCCCGTCCAGGCCCAGCCGGCCGGCACGTAGCAGCCGCCACCCAGCTCCTCGGGCGTGAGCAGCCGGACGGGCGTGGGCTCGTCCTGGCCGGGCGCGCAGCCATGCCAGTGTTCCAGCCGCCCGACATGGACCGGGTAGCTCACCGGAGCTCGTCCCTCGGCGATGATCCGCAGGAGCATCGAACCCTGGGGCACCTCGACCTCGATCAGCGGGGTCTCGCCGAGCACCCGGTCGAGCACGGGCACGAGGCGTCGGTCCTGTTCCTCGTAGCGCCACAGCTCCACGTTGGCTCCGACGGGATCGGTGTGCAGCGTGATGACCCCCGCACCGCCCAGCAGCCGTGCGTGCTGGCCGCGATCGTGGGAGCGGAGCAGGGCCTCTTCGCGCACGCCGGCCGCCTGGTCACCTCGGCGTTCGGCTTCGAGCAGCCGCGCCGCGTGGTGACGGGCCAGGAGATCGTGGGCCTCGGGAAGCTCGCCCACGAGCTGGAGCGCGGACCACACCTTCTGGAGCCACCGGGTCTCCTGGCCGATGAGGTCGGTCGCTGCCCGCTGGGCCTCGTCGCGGAGTCGCCAGGCTTCGCGCTTGTGCTCCACGGCGTCGTGGGGCCGGGTGGCTTCTTCCTTGGCGAGCGCGGCTCGACGGAGGCTGGCGGCGTGCTGCCGCCGCCGGTCGAGCTCGGGCAGCTCGGCGGTGGCGTCGGCCACGATGGCCAGCCCCTGGTCGCGGCGCTGGGCGCCGTCGAGCCAATCCTGCACGGCCCGCCCCAGGGCCCCGGCCTCCTGGTAGCGGTCGGCCGGCTCGTGGGACAGGGCCCGCTGGGTGATCGCCACCAGGTCGCCGTCGACGGCGGGCTTGTCGGCGCTCAGGGTCACCACGGGTCCACGGGTGCGCACCGCCGCCACGACCTCGACCGGGCTGGGCAGGTCCCCGAAGGGCGGACTCCCGGACAGGATCTCGCAGAGGATAGCGCCGAGTGCGTAGACGTCGGCCGCGGGACCGATGACCGACACCCTGCCCTGGGCCTGCTCGGGGGCCATGTAGTACGGGGTGCCCAGCACCACGCCGTCCTGGGTGGAGCTGGCGCTCCGTGGCGGGGGACTGCCCTCCACCGGGGCCGGATCGTGTCCGACGAGGAGCTTGGCGAGCCCCCAGTCCATCACGTAGACCTCTCCGTAGGCCCCCACCATCAGGTTGGCGGGCTTCAGGTCGCGGTGGACCACACCCCGGATGTGGGCATAGGCCATCGTCTCGCAGATGCGGACGAAGGCGCCGAGCAAGCGTCGCAGGGTCCAGTCGGACTGGGCAGTCGGCTCCTTTCGCTGCAGCGTGGCCTGACCCCAGCCCTGAGGCGTGGACGCCGCGTGCACGCAGCGGATGGCCTCTCCCAGGGTCCAGCCGTGCACCTCCTTCATCATGAAGAAGGGCTGACCGTCTTCGCGTCGACCCAGCTCGTAGACCGGCACCACGCCCGGGTGCTGGAGCTGGGCCGTGACCTGCGCCTCCTCCACGAAGCGCAGCTGGTTGTCGGTGGTGCCCGCCCGCTCCGCGCGCAGGGTCTTCATCGCGATGGGACGCCGCAGCTGGTGATCCCAGACCTGCCACACGTCTCCGATGCCACCCTGTCCGAGGCGCCCGACCCGTTCATAGCGGGCCTCCGGGTCCATCTCGTCGAGGATCACCGACCGTGCCGCGGTGGAGACCGGACGGTCGATCGAGCTGCCCACAGCGGAGATCTCGCCCTCCAGGGAGTCGACCTGCCGCTCGATCGTGCCAGGGTCAGCGGGATCCCAGGTGCCGGCGCCGTCGACCGCAGCGCTGTCCCAGGTGACGAGGGTGTCCTTCGGATTCACCACCTGAATGTACTCTGTCGGACGTGTCGGAGACGAGCCAGTCTTGCCAGCGCGATGCCCTGGTTCTGGTCTGGTCGCGGGACGAGCCGGCCCGGATCGGAGAGCTGACCTGGATACCGGACGAGGGCGCGAGCTGGTGGTTGGGGCGGCAGGCGGACGAGGCGGAGGCCCGCCTGGGCTTCGTCCGTCAGCGGCCTGCTGGCGACCGACCGACGGGCCCCCTGACGAGCCGACACCTGTCGAGGCGGCAGCTGAGGTTCGTGCGCCGGGGAATCGGGCTCCAGGTGGAGCGGCATGGGCGGCAGGAGCTCAGGATCAACGGCGTGAGACGAACGCGGGGTCTCGTCACGGAAGGCGATGTGATCGAGGTGAGCGGCGAGCTGGTGCTCCTGTACGAGCGCCGCGGACCACTCGCGCACTGTGCCGACCACACCTTCGGAGGACCAGACACCGGTGGGCTGGTCGGCGAGAGCGCCCCGGCCTGGGCCCTCAGGAGCGCGTGCGCTGACGTAGGGGACCGGCACGCGCTGCTGGTCTCCCGTCGGGGTGGGCCGGTGCGAGAAGCGGTGCAGCTGGTCGCGACCGGGCGGCCCATCGAGTGGGTGGACGCCGGCGCGTTCGCCCCGTCCGAGCTCCGGTGGCGGCTGCTCGGCCGAGAAGGTGACTCGGACGCCGTCGGCGCGCTCCAGCAGGCGTGTGGCGGTGTCCTGGCCTTGTTCGACGTGCACAACGTGGCCGATGCTGTGTTGCTCGAGCTGCTCGACACGGCGGTCGACACGGTCGTGGTCGGTGTGACCGGTCGCGAGCGCGTGCTCGCGCCCTCGGTCGCGAGGCGCTTCGCTCGCCACGTGGAGGTCCCCACCCTGGGTGAGCGCCGAAGTGACGTCGCGCTCCTCGCCCGTCAATGGCTGCGCGACCATGCGCGCCGCTTCGACGCCGCGCAGGGAGCGGCCCCGGAGCGCCTCCACCCGCGCTTGCTGGTCGAGCTGCTCACCGGGCAGTTGCCCCGAAGCGACGAGGCCTTCATCGACCTGCTGTTCGCGCTGTTGGACGGTCACGACGGCGGCCGCTACCTGCAGGGCCTCACTCCCGGGCGATGACCACGAGCTGCTCATCGCCCGACCAGGTCCGCTCCAGGGCGGGTTCCGGGTTCAGGACGGCGTCGGACACCTCTGCCAGGCGGTAGCCGAGCGCGGTCTCGTCGTGCCGGCGAGCGCGCTCGGCGATGATCTCCCAGGACAAGGTCGTCCCCGGCACGACGTAGTGTTCGATGGGACGGAGGTAGAGCTCCACGCCGTCCGCGTCGAACAGGTCGTCCCAGATGGCGCGCAGCTCCCGACGCTCCGCGACGTGGGACAGCGCCATGCTCACCAGCTCGTCGCTCACCACGTAGTCGCTGGCCCGCGCCACGCTCACCAGCCGCTTGGTGCGCGGGTCGCAGATCTCGCTGATCAGCACCGAGTTGTGGCAGCCGCGTTGTTCCTGCATCGCGCGCACGAGGAGGAGCGCGACCAGGGAGCGGCTGTCGGAGTCCTCGCCGCTCTGCTCCCAGCGCTCGGACGCCAGGATGAGCACCGAGTCGAAGGTCTCGACGCCGACCGAGGCCAGGTCGCGGCGCAGGGTCGGCTGCCCCACCACGTGCTCGAGCTCGAGGTTCTCGATCGTCACACCGCGGGATGCGAGCGCGGCGCGGCGATCCTCGGCGCTCACCGCGGCCAGCACGACCAGCTCGCTGCCGGGCGCCACGTAGGCATCCAGCTCGCGGATCATGTCGCCCACGTCCCGTCGCCAGCCGCAGAACAGCACGCGCTCGCGGCGGGGTGTGGGCGCAGACCGGGACGGCAGGTCGCCAGGATCCACGGCGCGTGTTGCCTCGAAGCGGTAGGTGTCGTCGTCTTCGGCGAGCACGACGAGCTGGCCGCCGGGCCCGAGGCGTTGATCGTCCGGCGGGTTCAGGTGCAGGGTGCCGTCGGCATCCCGGATGCCACAGACGATGCCGTCGCGGATCGCTCGCCGCAGGTCGCCGTGGGCTCGACCCACAAGGTCGGGCCGGTCGCAGAGGTAGAACTCCTGGCCGTCGAAGCCCAGGAGCGCCGCATACACCTGCGCGAGACCAGGCTGGCGGGCGCACTGGATCATCAGGCGGCCGATGAGGTCGTGAGGCACCATCGCCTCGACGGCGTTGCCGCCGGCGAGCTCCACCAGGTGCCGGTTGTCCACGTCCTGCACCTCGACGACCACGTGACCGGACAGCGTGTCCAGGCCCCGGCACACCGCAAGGGTCACGCGGACCGCGTGGGCGTCGGCTGCGTCGGGCTCGAGGTCGCCCGACAGCACCACCACCGCGCGCGCCTGCCCGGCCGCGACCTTCTTCAGATCGGCGACGTGGGTGGGGTTTCCGGAGCGGCACACCACCCGCGACCCGTGGAGCTTCGGCACGCCATCGGAGAGGTCGGTCTCCATCGCATCCTTGCCACGCGCCGAGAGCACCACGATGACGCCGCCGCCCTCGCTCGCGTTGGCGACCGCAAGCTCACGGACGAGCGGCAGGACCTTGTCCGACCACCCGAGCACGAGGACGTGGCCGTCTTCCAGCACGCGGCTCCGTCCGCGCCGGAGCTCGTCCATGCGCTCGCCGAGACCGTCGGAGACGAGACCGACGAGCAAGGCGAAGAACAGGAGCCCGGAGAGCGTGACGAGCACGCCGACCGTGCGGTGGCCCCAACCCTGCACCGCGACGTGGGTCCCGGGGTCGACGAGGTAGGTGTAGCTGTGCCAGAAGGACTCTTCGCCGGGCAGGTCGGGCACCAGGCACCAGATGGCCGCTCCGCCGACCAGCATGACGAGGCTCGACACCAGCGCGAGCGCGCCCAGCTTGGCCACCGGGTGCCAGGTGAGGAGGTTGTCGAGGTGGTAGCCGAGGCGCTCGTAGGGCCTGGCGTCGCGTGCGCCCATCGGCGCACTCTAACGCCGCGCCCGACTCAGGCTGCGATGCGACGGGTTCGGCGGGTGGGCCCGGTGGCGAGGGGCAGACGGAGCGTGATGGTCACACCCTTGTGGGGATGCGGGGCCACGGCGTAGGTGTGCACCACCTCCGGCAGCTCGATGCGCCACGGCAAGCCGGGCGACCACGCCTTGACGGCGCACGAGAAGAGCCAGGTCCGCGCGCCCGCCTGGGCCTCGAAGACCACCCGGTCGGTGGGGACGAAGGCGCTGCCACGGAAGGGTTGGAAGCCGAGCTGACCGTCGCCCAGCCAGACCAGGCGCCCACGGGCGGCTCGGTCCTCGGCCTCGACCTGCACCGCCACGCGTTGGCGGACCAGCAGCTCGACGTGCTCGAACACGTGGGGCTTGTCGGCGGTCCAGGTGTCGCTCATGGGGCACTCCTGTCCTCCAGGACGGCTCGACGCGCCTCGGGGATGAGGCCTGCCGGTCAACGAGCCGGAGCGGGGCTGTCGGAGCGGCGAATGCGGGCCTCGAGCCCGAGCAGCGGAACCGCCAGCACCTCGCCGTCGACTCCCTCGCGGAAGTCGATGGTGAGCGTGACGGGGCCGTCCGCCTCGTCGACGTGGATCGGCCGCTCGAGGCCGGCTCGGCGGAGGTGCGGGCCGAGGTGGTACGCCCACCCGAAGGTGGTCTGCACCGCGCAGGGGATCTCGGGGGGAGCCAGCACCAGCACGCCGCCGTAGGGGACGGTCTCGGCCTGCGCGGCCACGGCGTCGAAGCCGAGGTCCAGCACCTGCGGCGGTCGAAGCCAGACCTGCAGGCAGCCGGGCTCGAAGTCCACCAGCGGCGCGGGCGGTGTGTGCGGAGCGTCGTCGGAGAAGCTCAGCCAACAGGTCCAGGCCACGCCACCAAGCGCCAGCAGCGCGCCCCTCGGTCTGGCGGCCAGGCCGGCCGCCAGCACGAGACCCGCCCCCGGGAGGAGGGGCGCGAGGAGTCGGTCGTACTTCTTCGGCACCAGGGTGAGCAGCGCCATGCCGCCGAAGAGCCAGGCGAGCCCCAGGCGTGCCAGGTGGCGATGCCGCGAGTCGCGCGCCGACCAGGCCGCAGCGGCTAGGGCAACCGACCACACCGGCCCCAGAGCGAGGGTGACCAGCGCGAGCGGGTAGTACAGCAGGTGGTCCCAGAAGCTGGCGCCGCCCTGGTACTCCGCGGAGGCGGTGCCGTAGCTCAGCTGCTCCGCGAGGTTGTGGCCGTACCAGGGACCGGCGAGGAGCGCGCCGAGCGCCAGCCAGGCGAGGCTCGGCTTCCAGCGCACCGCGAGGGCCACCGGGACGGCGGCGTACAGCGGGAAGGTCTGCTTCGTCAGCATGCCGAGCGCGAGCGCCAGGCCCAAGAGCACCGCCCTGCCCGGGGTGGGGCGACGGCGCTGGTGCACGGCGGCGGCCACCGCCAGCGCCACCGCAGCCGCCAGCGCGCCCTCGGGCATGAAGTGCCGGCCGAGTCCGGCCAGCAGCGGCAGGAAGAGCACTGACGCACCTGCCAGGAGCGCAGCGGCCCCGCTGTCCCAGGCCGCCACCGTCACGGCCATGCCGGTCACGAGCAGGGTCGCGCTGCTCACCGCTCGCACGGTCGGGCGGCCTGGGTCGCCGCCTCCGAGCACGTGCCACCACGCGCCCACGACCGCCGGCCACGCGCTCGGGTAGTCCCCCATGTCCTCCCAGAGCGCGCGCTGGAGGAACGCGCCTGGTCGCTGCGATCCCAGGTCCCAGGCGAAGAGCTCGGCCGCGCCCACGTGACCCTCTTCGTCGCCGTCGCGCACCAAGCGGTCCTGCGCGAGCCAGGCGGCGTTGAGCGCCACAAACAGCGCCAGGAGCGCAGCCGCGAGCGCCCTCACGTTGCCCCGGTGAGGAAGAACCACGTCGCCCCGGCAAGCGCCAGCGCGGGAGGCAGCTGCCGGACCGGCCCCGAGAGCGCTGCGGCGTTGGCAGCGACCGCCAGGCCCGAGAGCGCGACCAGGGGCAGGAAGTAGTGCGTGGGGAAGTGGTCGATCGTGCAGAGCAGGGTGGAGTAGGCCACTGCCGTCCCCCAGAGGAGCTTGGAGGGCCGGCCAGCGAGCGGAAGCGCCAGGAGCGGCGCGAAGCCGGCGTAGCGAAGCCAGGTTCCGTAGAACTCGGGGACGCGGGGGAGGAGTGAGCTGGCCGCGTAGTCCCCGTGGTAGTGCTCGGGAAAGGTCTCGAACCAGAGGATGAAGAGCCACTCGCGGAAGTCGCCGGAGACGACGGCCAAGGCCGCGAGCACCGCGCCCACCCCGACCACAGTCCCCCAGAGGGCGCCCACCGCACGCCAGGGCATCCTGCGCCAGATCACCGCGTACAGGGCCGCAGCAACCGTGAGCACGATCGTGCCGGGGTACCGGATCAGGCCTGCGGCGAGGCCCATGGCGGCGAAGCGGAGCGGTTGCCGCTGGTGCTGGAAGAGCGCCGCGACACCGCCGAGCAGCGCCGCGGTGTAGAGCGAGTCGGGGAAGTTCCAGCTCCCCGGCAGGATCATCAACTTCCCGTGCACGGCGACGAAGGCCCCTGGCAGCAGCCAGGCGGCGATCGGCGCGCGTGGGGCGGCGAGCGCGAGCACCCTCACGCCGCTCACGCCGACGAGGAGGAGGACGAGGAGGTAGAGCCCCGCCGCTTCCACCAACCCGTTGCCTGCGAACAGCACGGTCGAGGCCAGGAGGGGACTCCACAGAGGGGGTTGGTTGACCGTGATCCAGCGGTCCACGGTGAACTCGGCCGCCCAGCGCTGGTTCTCGACGATGTTGAGCAGCTGGTAGTAGTGCACGAAGCGCACCTCGCCGCTCTCGTCCAGGCTCCAGACCGCGTCGCTCCCCGGAAGCACGTAGAGGGTGACCGCTTCGCTCGAGCTCACGCGGATCGTCAGCGGACCCGGGGCGGCACGGACCTCCATGCCCGCCATGCCGTGATCGAGGTAGCGGGGCACCGCCTCGGGTTGCTCGGCCTCGATCACGTCCCGCTGGATGATCGCGGTCTGATCGCCCACGGAGAACGATGCGCCGACCGGGCCGCGAAGCAACAGGACCACGCGCCCGCCCTCGGGGAGGAGCAGGTCGCCGCCGTCTCCGTCGGGGTCGTGCACGGCGCCCGCGCCGGCCTCCTCCCAGCCGAGCCGTCGCTCGTCCCCGAAGCCGTCTGCGGCGCTCCATGGCACCGCCTCGAAGCCCTCGTCGTCAGCGGCTGCGTGGTACCAGTACGCGTCGAGCGGACGCGTGAGCTCCCCCCGGAACCCGCCGGCCACGGCCAGCACACCGAGCAGCACGCCACCCACGCCCACCAGCACGGCGGGCTCGGGGCGCCGAAGGGGCGCTCGACGCAGGAGGAGGCCGCCCACCAGCCAGGCCGAGCCAAGTCCGTAGAGGGCCCACGGGCCGCCGGCGAGCGCCCGCACCACGAAGAGGCTCAGCACGAGCTGCAGCAGTCCGATCCAGGCGGCGTCGATGCCTGCCTGCAGCGGATCGCCGCTGAGACGGCGGCTCCAGGCCAGGCCGGGTGCCCACACGGCGCCCAGCACGGCGAGCACGGCCAAGGGCCCGCCGATCGCGAGCGCGGCGGCGCCGAGTGCATGAACGACCAGGACGGTGATCACGGCCTGGCCGCCTCGACATCGCTCGGGTCGTGCGGCCGTCCTGCGAAGGCCGCGACGAGGAGCGTGTCCGCCCCGCGGTTGACGACCGCATGGGCCCGACCTGCCGGAACGAAGACCCGCTGTCCAGAGAGGGCGAGTGGCGTGGGCAGCCCCTCGACCTCGACCACGCCGTCGCCAGCCAAGGCCGTGAACCACTCACCCATCCGGTGGTGCCGGTGGTCTCCGCGGCGTTGGCCGGGTGCGCAGGTGATCACGTACACCTCACCGGACAGGGTGTTCGGCCAGGCCTTGATCAAGGCGCCGCGGCGGTCCTCGAAGCGCGCGACGGGTTCCACGCGGACCTCGGCGAGGCGAGTCTGCGTGCTCGGCACCGATGCGGTGACGCGCAGCGCGTCGACGAGGGGTGTCCGGGACCAGCTCCCGAGCACCTTGTTGGCGCGGGTGTGATCGCCGCAGAACCGTGGCCGCTCCCCCGGGCGGTCGGGCCGTGCGCCGGCGTCGATCAGCCCAGCGTCCGCACCGACCGCGTCGAACACGGCCCCTGCCAGGGCGCGGACCGAGACCTCCGGTCCACCGCCGAGGTTCAGCAGCGTGCCGACCGCAGCATCGGAGCACGCGCGCACGAGCCCCTCCACCTGGTCGTCCACGTAGTTCACCTCCCGGGTCTGGTCGCCATGCGTCATCTCGAAGCGCGTTCCGGCGCGCGCTGCCGCGAGGGCGCCGCCCAGCAGGCCTCGAGACGGCATGCCCGGGCCGAAGGTGAGGAAGGGGCGCACGACGTTGGCCCGGAGGCCTCGGCTCACTCGGCCGAGCACGGTGGCCGTCGCCGCGAGCTTCGCCACGCCGTACGGGCACACCGGTCGGCAAGGCGTGGCTTCGGAGTAGGGCACGCCGACATCGCCATACTCCTCGCAGGTGCCCACGTGCACGAGGCGTCGGTCGCCGCTCAGGCAGTACGCGGCGATCTGCTCCGTCGCCCCGACGATGGGGGCCCAGATCGCGTCGAGGGTGCGGGGCCCCCGCGACAGGTCGATGGGGGAGGCGAGGTGCACGATCAGCTCGGGGTCGGAGGCCTGGAGCACCTCGTCGAGCCAGGGCGGGTGCTCCAGGGCACATGGCCAGGCCACCACGCCCTCGGGCGCCGGCCGCGTGCGCACCGTGCCGTGCACGACGGCACCCGCAGCCAGCAGGCGGCGGCAGAGCGCGGCGCCCATCATGCCGCCTGCGCCCGTGACGAGCACACGGCGGTCGGTCCACGCGGAGCCCGTCGTCATCGTGCTAAGGCTACCGCACCCCCGAGGAGGTCCTGTGTGGTCGCTGTGGATGGCGTGTACCTGGAGCGCTGGGGGTGAGCTCTTGACCGACAGCGGGCTCGCCAGCGCGGAGAACGCCGACGAGGTCGCGGACACCGGCGCTGGTGCGGACACCGCCGCCGACAGCGGGCTCTCGGGCACCGACCTCGATCAGGACGGGTGGACGCTCGAGGACGGGGACTGCGACGACGCGGACGCGGGCGTGAACCCCGACGCCTACGACGGCTGCGACGGGGCGGACGAGGACTGCGACGACGAGGTGGACGAGGACGCGGCCGACGACGACAACTACGAGCCCAACGACAGCCTCGAGGAGGCCACCGATCTCGGCTCGCTGGAGGACGACAACGCGCGCACCGTCACGGCCTGGCTGCACAACGAAGACGACGTGGATCGCTACCTCTTCTACGTGGAGGACCAGTGGTACGACCTGTTCGACGTGCACATCGCGCTCTCGAACATCCCGGACACCACCACCTACCGGCTCACCCTCTACAGCGTCGGGGACGACGGTGAGAACGAGCTGGAGTCCATCTACGGGCGTGGGACCCTGGAGCTGGTGCTCGAAGACGGGCTCTTCGATGCCGACTCGGGCAACTACGAGCTCCGCGTCGACCCCCTGGCCGACCCGGACTGTGGCCAGAGCTACCTCTTGAGCCTGTCGCGCGAGAGCTTCTGAGCGCGCTCCGCAAGCGGTCCGCGCTGCCGCGACTACGCCGCGCCGCGCTGACGGAGCTCGAGCAGCCGGCGCTGGGTGCGGAGGCGCGCCTGCCCGCTGAGCCAGCGGCAGAGCCGGTCGATGGCCCCGTCTTCTGCGGCGAGCTCGCCGTTGATGGCTGCGCGTCGGTCTTCGTCGCCGCCGGACCGCGTGGCCCATGCGCGCAGCACCGTTCGCGTGGCACCCGGGTCGAGGCCGTGCTCGGCGTCCCAGAGAACCGGCAGGAAGGTGGGCCATCCAGCGCAGGCGCCGCCGCGGACCCGCTCGCCGTCGCTGTGCACCATCACCCGGACGGCATCGCGACCGGCGCGCAGGCATGCGGTGACCACCGGCGGCGCGACGGCACGCTCCAGGCTGCGCGTGGCGCGCAGGAGCCGCTCCTGTCCCCCCTCCCTGCGAGCGAGCCGGTCCCGCATCACGAGCCGGTGGCGGCGATCGGCGAGCGCGGCGCCGAGGGTGCGGAGGAGCAGGTCCTGCCCGAGCTCTGCGGACAGGGGCGGATCCTCGACGAAGCCATGCGCCAGAGCACCGACGGCGTCGACGTGATCGGGGTCGAGCCGGGCAACCGCAGCG